>Ga0114938_1000081_pt1 | contig 73426 bp, 76 predicted proteins | sample AshMeaBigSpring_FD_88675 | JGI IMG/M metagenome (GOLD analysis project Ga0114938, IMG submission 88675) | Groundwater microbial communities from Big Spring, Nevada to study Microbial Dark Matter (Phase II) - Ash Meadows Big Spring | ecosystem: Environmental > Aquatic > Deep subsurface >...
GTCATCGGCGCGCCGGTCGCGATCGCCGCGGGCATCGTCGCCGCGGCAGGCGTCATGGTGGGACTGCCGGACTGGCTGCGCTGGGCGGCGGCCGTCGGCGCCGGCGGCACGGTCACCGCCGCGGGCTACGCCCTCAATGCCCTTGGCCGCGCCAAGACCGCCGCCGCGAGCGCGGGCGCCGGCAACCCGGTGTACGCCACCGGCGAGCTGGCGGGCGCCGTCGGCATCGCCGCCCTCGCCGTGCTGCTGCCGTTCCTCGCGCTCGCCGCGGTCCTGGTCCTGCTGGTTGCCGTGCTGCGCCGGCGCCGGCGGCGCGCCGCTTGACGGGGGTTGCATAAATATTCACAATTAGTGCAAGTTTATGCACGCCCGCCCAAGACTGAACGGCGACCCGGCGCTCGCGCGCCGCGAGGCGCTGCGTCGCATCATCGGCCACGCGCCCGTCGGGCGGCAGGAGGACCTCGTGCGCCTGCTCGGCCGGGCGGGCCATCACGCCACCCAGTCGAGCGTCAGCCGCGACCTGCGCGAGCTCGGCGTCGCCAAGCGGGGCGACCGCTACGTGCTGCCGCCGGAGTCCGCGCCCGCGCTCGACGACTTCGGCACCGTGGCCGCCTTCGTCCGCGACATCCGCCCGGCCGGCCCCAGCCTCACCGTGATCCGCACCACGGCGGGCGGCGCGCAGAGCGTCGCGATCGTGCTCGACCGCGCCGACTGGCCGGACATCGTCGGCACGATCTCCGGCGACGACACGATCTTCGTCGCGACGACCGGCGCCGCGGCGCAGCGGCGGGTGCTCGCCCGTCTGCACGACAAGCTCCGAGCCTGAGAACCGACATGACTCCATCCGGACCGGGCGCGCCCGCGCCCATCCTCCTCGCATTCTCCGGCGGCCTCGACACGTCTTTCTGCGTGCCCTGGCTCGCGGAGACCTACGGCCGTTCCGTCGTCACGGTGACCGTGAACACGGGCGGCATCGACGACGCGGCCGCCCGGCAGCTCGCGGAGCGTGCCCGCGCGCTCGGTGCCGTCGGGCACCACCTCGTGGACGCGCGCCGCGAGTACTTCGACCTCGTCCTGAAGTGGCTGCTCGCGGGCAACGTGCGCCGCGGCAACCTTTACCCGCTGTGCGTCGGTGCCGAGCGCTCGGTGCAGGCCCAGACCGTCGCCGCGATGGCGCAGAGGCTCGGCACCGGCACCGTCGCGCACGGCTGCACCGCGGCCGGCAACGACCAGGTGCGCTTCGAGGTGGCGCTGCGCACCCTCGCGCCCGGGCTCGAGATACTGGCGCCCGTGCGTGACCGCGCATTCAAGCGCCCGGAACAGCTGGCGTACCTGGAAACGCGCGGGCTGCCGGTCCCGCCGCACGGCGCCGCCTATTCCACGAACCGCGGGCTGTGGGGCGTCACGATCGGCGGCCGCGAGACGCTCACCTCTGCGGGCAGCATCCCCGAGTCCGCCTGGGTGCTGTCGAAGGACGCGTTCACGAGCCCGCTCGAGCCGCGGCGCGTCGTCGTCGGCTTCGAGCATGGCGTACCCTGCTCGCTCGACGGCGAGGGGCTCGCGCCGGTCGCGCTCATCGAGAGGCTCGAGGCGCTGGCAGCGCCCTACGGCATCGGCCGCGGCATCCACCTCGGCGACACGATCATCGGCACCAAGGGCCGCGTCGCCTTCGAGGCGCCGGCCGCCGCGGTCCTGATCGAGGCGCATCGCGAGCTGGAAAAGCTCGTGCTGACGGCGCGCCAGCAGCGGATCAAGGACCAGGTCGCCTCTGCCTACGGCGACCTCGTGCACGAAGGGCAGAACCTCGACCCGGTGTGCCGCGACATCGAGGCGCTCCTCGCCTCCTCGCAGGCGCGTGTCACCGGGACGGCCTCGGTGCTGCTGCGGCCGGGTTCCGCGTTCGTCGAGGGTGTCGATTCGCCGTACTCGCTGATGAAGGCGAGCAAGGGCGTCTACGGCGAGGCGGCCGGCGAATGGACCGCGGAGGACGCCCGCGGATTCTCGAAGATGGTGTCTTTGCCCGGCGTGTTCTGGACGCGCGCGGGCGGTGAGGGCCCCGCGCAATGATGAAATCGATCATCGTGGACAAGATCGCCTCGGTCACGCAGGCCTGCGGCCTGAAACACGAGCTCAGGATCGCGACGGACATCCCCTGCGAGGAAGGCGTCGTGCTGGCGGTCGAGATCCTGACCGACAAGGCGCAGTACAACACGCTCGAGCTCACGAGCGGCCGCATGGCCAAGCTCGCGCGCGGCAACGTCGTGGTGGGCGCGCTCGGCCACCGCAAGGCGCTGTTCGGCTACTCCGGGCATCTGCCGTCGAGCCTCGCGGCCGGCGACGTGATCCAGATGCTGAACATCGGCGGCGTGCTCGGCGTCTGCGACTCCGCCAACCCCGAGAAAGGCCGCCCCTTCGACTGCCGCGTGCTCGGCGTCGTGCTGCACTTCCCCTACCTCGGCGAGCGCATCGGCGTCCCGGCGCGCGTGGGCATGCGCAAGCTCGACCCCGGCGCGAAGCTCGAAACCAACGGCGTGCCGGTCGTCGCGCTCGCGGGCTCCTGCATGGAGGCCGGCAAGACCGCGGCCGCCTGCGCCATGATCTCGCGCATGCGGCACCGCGGGCTCTCGATCGACGCCTTCAAGGCCACGGGCGTCTCGCTGCGCCGCGACATCCTCGCGATGGAGGACTCGGGCGCGCGCCGCTCCGCGATCTTCACCGACTTCGGCGTCGTCACCACGACCGCGAAGAACGGTCCCGCGCTCACGCGCACGATGCTGACGGAGATGGCCGCCGGCAAGCCGGACGTCATCGTGTTCGAGCTCGGCGACGGCATCCTCGGCGCGTACGGCGTCGAGGCCATCCTCGACTCGCCGGACATCCGCCAGGCGCTGACCGCGGTGGTGCTCTCGGCCAACGACCCGGTCGCCGCCTGGGGCGGCGTCAAGCTCCTGCGCGAGCGCTTCGGCATCGAACCCGCGGTCGTCACGGGCCCCGCCACCGACAACTCGGTGGGCGTGGACATCATCCGCGAACAGCTCGGCGTGCCCGCCTTCAATGCCATGACCAATGGCGCGGCGCTCGGCGACTGCGTGGTCTCCGCGGTCGGTCTCGACGCCGTGGCGCACGCGCGCGAGATCGTGGAATGAGCGCGCGCACCCCCGCCGTGATCCTGGGCGGCACCGGCTACGTGGCCGGTGAGCTCCTGCGCCTCACGCTCGCGCACCCGCGCCTCACGCTCGCCGCGATCGCCTCCGACAGCCAGCCGGGCGAGCCGGTCGCAAAGGCGTTTCCGCACCTTGCCGCCGCCTGCGGCGACCTGCGCTACGTCTCGATCGCGCAGGCGGGCGACGTGGTCGCGCAGCAGCCGCGCGCCGCGGTGCTCGCCGCCGCACCGCACGGCGTCTCCGACGTGCTGATCGACTCGGTGCTGAAGAAGGCGGAGGCGGCTGGCGCGAAGCCGGCCGTCGTCGACATCTCGGCCGACTACCGCTACGCGGACCTCGCCGAGTACGAGCGCATCTACAAGCACGCGCACGGCGCGCCGGCGCGGACGAGGCAGTTCACCTGCGCGGTGCCCGAGCACCTCGACCGGGCGCCTACCCCGCACGTCGCCCACCCCGGCTGCTTCGCGACGGCGACGCTCCTCGCCGTCGTGCCGCTCCTGAAGCTCGGCCTGACCGAAGGCCCCGTCTTCGTCTCCGCGGTGACCGGATCGACCGGCGCGGGCCGGAGCCCCATTGCCGGCACGCATCACCCGCAGCGGCACAGCGACCTCTACTCCTACAACGCCCTCACCCACCGCCATGCGGCCGAGGTGCGCGCGCTCGCGCGTGCGGCGTCCGGCCGCGACTGGCAGCTTGCCTTCGTGCCGCACTCCGGCCCGTTCGCGCGCGGCATCCATGCGACGGTGCAGGCAAAGCTCGCAAGGCCGCAGGACACCGCGGGCGCGATCGCCGCGCTTCGCGCCTTCTACGCCGGCAAGCCGTTCGTGCGCGTGCAGGACGAGCCGCCGCGCGTCAAGGACGTGGTCGCGAGCAATTACGCGCACCTCTCGGCGGCGGCGGATGGCGACACCATCGTGGTGATGTCGGTCGTGGACAACCTGGTCAAGGGCGCCGCGGGCGGCGCGATGCAGTGGATGAACCGGCTGCTCGGCTTCGACGAGACAGAGGGTCTCACCGCGCCCGCGCCGGGCTGGACCTGATGGATCACCTGGCCCCGGTCTTCGCGCAGTACCCGATCGAGGTCACTTCGGCCGAGGGCGTGTGGCTCACGACCCGCGATGGCCGCAGGATCCTCGACCTGTATGGCGGCCACGCGGTGGCCGCGCTCGGCTATGGGCACGCCGCGTGGCTCAAGGCGCTCGACTCGCAGGCGCGGACCGTGCATTTCCAGAGCAACGCGGTGCCGATGGAGGTGCGCACGCGCGCCGCGCGCCGGCTCGCCGAGTTCTCGAGGCTGCCGCTCGACACGGTGTTCTTCGTGAGCACGGGCGCCGAGGCCAACGAGAACGCGCTCAAGCTCGCCTGCCGCATCACGGGCCGCGCGCAGGTCGTCGCGCTCGAAGGCAGCTTCCACGGGCGCACCGCGGCCGCGGGCGCCGTCACCTGGGGCGCGATGGCGAAATGGTATGGATTCCCCCGCCCGCCGTTCGACGTCGCCTTCCTGCCGCGCCGGGAAACTGCCGCGCTCGGCGCCATCACGGAGGCGACGGCCGCGGTCATCGTCGAGCCGGTGCAGGGCGTCGGCGGCGCCTTCGACATGGGCCGCGAATACCTCGCGGCGCTGCGCGCGCGTTGCGACGAGACTGGCGCGCTCCTGATCTTCGACGAGGTGCAGTGCGGCATGGGCCGCACCGGGCATCCGTTCGCGGCCAACCTCTACGGCGTGATGCCCGACATGATCACGACCGCGAAGGCGCTCGGCGCCGGTTTCCCGGTAGGCGCGCTGCTGACCGGCGTGCGTGTCAGGGACGAGCTCAAGCCCGACGCGCTCGGCACCACTTTCGGCGGCGGCCCGCTCGCCTGCGCGGTCGTCACCGCGGTGATCGACGCGATCGAGCGCGAGGGCCTGCTCGAGAACGTGCGCCGCGTGTCGAAGCTGATCCGCGAGACCTGCGTCACCGGCCCGGTCACGGGAACGCAGGGCGAGGGTTTCCTGCTCGGCCTGCGCACCAGCCGGCCCGCAAAGGAGATCCACGCGGCGCTGCTCGAGCGGAACATCCTGGCCGGCACCAGCGGCGACCCGCAGGTGCTCCGCCTGCTGCCGCCCTTCACTCTTGAGGCATCCCATGTCGCGAGGCTCCGCGAGGCGCTCGCCGGGATTGCCCCGTGAGGAATTTCCTCGACCTCGCGGATGTCGGGCGCGATGCGGTCGTCGACCTGCTCGCGCTCGCCGACCGCCTGCGGGAAAAGCCGGAGCCCATGGCGCTCGCCGGCCGCGTGCTGGGGCTCTTGTTCTTCAACCCGTCGCTGCGCTCGCTGACCTCGATGCGCGTCGCGATGGCGCGCCTGGGCGGCGAGTCCGTGGTCGTCACGCCGGGTGCCGGCAGCTGGCAGCTCGAAACGCGCACCGGCGTCACGATGGCCGGCACCGCCGCCGAGCACATCCGCGAGGCGATCCCGGTCCTCGACTGCTACTGCGACGCGCTCGGCGTGCGAGCGTTCGCGGAGGGGCGCGACCTCGAGGCCGATCTTGCGGAGCGCACCTTCGCGGCCATCGCCTCGCTCTGCCGCAACCCGCTGATCAACCTCGAATCCGCGGCCAACCATCCCTGCCAGGCGCTCGCCGACTGGAAGACCCTGGACGACCTGGATGTGCCGCGGCGCGGCCGCTTCGTGCTGTCCTGGGTGAACCACCCGCGCGCGCTGCCGCTGGCGGTGCCCGCGGCGGTGTCGCAGATGGCGGCGCTGCGCGGCATGGAAGTCGTGGTGCTGCGGCCCGAGGGGTTCGCGCTCCCCGCCGCCGTGATGGACAAGGCGCGCCGCGCGGCGGCAGCCGCCGGCGGCAGCGTCACCGAGACCGACGACCGCGAGGCGGCGCTCGCCGGCGCCCACGTCGTCTACGCCAAGGAATGGGGCTCGACCGCGCATTACGGCGACACCGAGGCGGACGCCCGCGCGCGCGCCGGCCTCTCCGACTGGATGGTGCGCGAGCCCTGGTTCGCGGCCGCGGCGCCCGGCTGCCACCTGATGCACTGCCTGCCGGTGCGCCGGAACGTCGCGATCGCGGACGAGGTGCTGGACGGGCCCAGGAGCCGCGTGCTGCAGCAGGCCCACAACCGCCTCGTCGTGCAGATGGCGGTACTCTATCGGCTGCTCGGCGGCGCGGGCCGCCGGCATTGAGAGGAGCTCCCGGACGATGGTGACACACCGGATCGACCAGGCCGCCGCGATCGCGGCATTGCGCGGCGCGGCCCCTTACATCCGCCTCTACAAGGGCAAGATCTTCGTGATCAAGGCGGGCGGCGCCGTGTTTGGCGACGCCAACGCCACGCGCGCGCTGGTCGAGCAGATCGCGATCCTGCACCACCTCGGGATCCGGGTCGTGCTCGTGCACGGCGGCGGGCCGCAGCTCGACGAGATGCAGCGCTCGCTCGGCATCGAGCCGCGCATGGTGCGCGGCCGGCGCGTCACGGACGACAGGTCCATCGACGCCACGACCATGGTCCTGAACGGCCTGATCAACACCCGCATCCTCGCGGCCTGCCGCGAGCTCGGCATCGACGCGGTCGGGCTCTCGGGCGTGGACGCGGGCCTGGTGCGCGCGAACCGCCGCCCGCCCGTCAAGGTGGACGGCGAGTCGGTGGACTACGGCTACGTCGGCGACATCGTCTCGATCGACACGACGGTGCTCAGGAAGCAGCTCGACGCGGGCCTGATGCCGGTCGTGAGCCCCGTGTCCTCGGATGACTCCGGCATGGTGCTCAACATCAACGCCGACACGGTCGCCGCCTCGATCGGCGCCGCGCTCGGCGCCGAGAAGCTGATCCTCTGCACCGGCGCGCCCGGGATCCTGGAGCGGCGCGACGACCCGCGCTCGCTCGTCTCCTACACCGACCTCGCGGGTCTCAGGCGCCTCGAGCAGTCCGGCAGCCTCGAGGGAGGCATGCTGCCCAAGGCCTCCGCGATCGAGGCCGCGATCCGCGGCGGCGTGCGCCGCGTGCACGTGATCTCCTGGGACGTACGCGACAGCGTGCTCGCCGAGGTCTTCACGAACGAGGGCACGGGAACCATGATCGTCGCCGACATCAAGGCATTGACGCCCGCCGAGCAGCACCCGGAGCCGGTGGCGCCGTGACGCGCCTCTGGGACAAGGGCGCGCCCCTGGACGCGCGCGTGCTCGCCTTCACGGCCGGCGAGGACCACGCGCTCGACGACCGGCTCGTCGCCTACGACGTGCGCGCCTCGATCGCGCACGCCGAGATGCTCGCCGAGGCGCGGCTGCTGTCGCCCACGGACCTCGCGAAGATCACGGACGGCCTCGCGGCGATCGGCGCCGCGCATGCGCGCGGCGAGTGGTGCGTGACGCTCGAGGAGGAGGACGGGCAGACCGCGCTCGAGGCGCGCCTGACCGCGCGCATCGGCGAGGCCGGCGCGCGCATCCACCTCGGCCGGTCGCGCAACGACCAGGTGCTGGCGGCGCTGCGGCTCTACCTGAAGGACGCCGTCGCCGCGCTCGCCGCGGGCGCGGAGGAGGCCGCGGAGGCGCTGCACGCGCTCGCCTCGCGCCAGGGCGAGGTCGTGCTGCCCGGCTACACCCACATGCAGCAGGCCATGCCGTCCTCGGTGGACTGGTGGGCGCGCGGCTTCGCCGCGGAGATCCATGACGATGCGACCGGCCTGCGGCAGACGTTGCGCCGCATCGACCGCAACCCGCTCGGCTCGGCCGCGGGCTACGGCACGCCGGGGCTGCCGGTCTCGCGTGAGGCGACACGCGCGCGGCTGGGATTCGCCGAAACGCAGGAGCCGGTCACCGCCGTGCAGCTCTCGCGCGGCAAGGCCGAGGCCCAGGTCCTGTTCGAAGTCACGCTCCTGATGCAGGACCTCGGCCGGCTCGCGGCCGACGTGCTGCTCTTCAACACGCGCGAGTTCGCGATCGTGGAACTGCCGGAGGCGATGACGACCGGCTCCTCGATCATGCCGCAGAAGCGCAACCCCGACGTGTTCGAGCTCATCCGCGGCCGCTCGGCGACCGCACTCGCCTGCCTGGTCGAGGCGCTCGCGGTCTACGCGCGGCTGCCATCGGGCTACCAGCGCGACCTGCAGCTCATCAAGGCGCCCCTCTTCCGCAGCATCGACGGCTGTGCGGCGGTGCTCGCGATCCTGCCGGCGGCGATCGAGGGCCTGCGCTTCCTGCCCGCCAGCATCCGCCTCGATCCCGGCATCCACGCCGCCGCGCGCGCCAACGAGCTGGCTGCAAAGGAAGGCTTGCCGTTTCGCGAGGCATATCGCAAGGTGGCGGAGCAGATCGCCAAAGGAGGCGGCAAGCCATGAAGAACTGGGTCCTGCCCGCCGTCGGTGTAGCGCTGATCGCCGCGGGCGGCTATGGCCTCGCCAAGGGCGAATTCAGCTATACGAAGGAGAAGCACGAGGCGAACGTCCTCGGCGTCGAGCTGTCGCTCAAGGAGAAGGAGCGCATCGAGGTGCCGAAGTGGGCCGCCGCCGGCGCGCTCGCAGCGGGCGTGATCCTGCTCCTGATGGGCCGCAAGTCCGGCTGAGCCGCCGTGCGCCCGCGCGCGCTCGACGTGATCCTGCTGGGTGGCGCGGCCGTCGCGCTGCTCGACATCGCGAACGCAATCGCCTTCTGGCATTTCTACGCCGACGCGCCGCCGCACCGCATCCTGCAGGCGGTCGCCGCGGGCCTGCTCGGCAAGGAGTCCTTCACCGGCGGCGCCGCGACGGCGTGGCTCGGCCTCGCCCTGCACTTCCTGATCGCCTACGGGATGGCGGCCGTGTACTGGCTCGCCTGCCTGCGCTGGCCCGCGCTCCTCGGCCGGCCCGTCGCCGCCGGCCTCGGCTACGGGATCGTCAGCTGGGCGGCGATGAACCACGTGGTGGTGCCCCTGTCGCGGGCGCTGCCGCCGCCCTTCATCCTTGCCTGGTTCGTGGACGGCATCCTCGCGCACCTGTTCCTGGTCGGCCTGCTGCTCGCCTTCGTTGCCCGCTGGTCGGCCCGCCGCCAGGCCCGTTGATATGCTGTCTGCGGCCACCATCATGCATTCCGCGGAGAACCCGACATGAACGAGGATACCGGCAAGCTCATCCTGCGCCTGTCACTGGGCGTCCTGATCCTGATGCACGGCATCGGCAAGATCACGAATGGCATCGACTGGCTCGGGCCGATGCTGGAGGCCAGCGGCCTGCCGGTCTTCCTCAAGTACGGCGTCTACGTCGGCGAGCTGGTCGCGCCCCTCATGATCATCGCCGGCTTCCACACGCGCCTGGGTGCCTGGCTGATCGCCGTGAACATGCTGTTCGCGATCGGGCTCGCGCACTGGGGCGAGCTCGCCATCATCGAGCAGTCGGGCGGCCTCAAGATCGAGAAGCAGTACATGTTCTTCTTCTCCGCGATCGCGCTCGCGCTGATCGGCGGCGGCCGCTACGGCGTGAACCAGAAGTGACGGGCTGAGCCCTTGCGCCACGGTGAATGGCACGGCACGGGCCGCGTGGGCTGGCTGCGGGCCGCCGTGCTCGGCGCCAACGACGGCATCGTCTCGACCGCGAGCCTCGTGATCGGCGTGGCCGAGGCCGGCGCCGGCCGCGGCGCCGTGCTGACCGCGGGGCTCGCCGGCCTCGTGGCCGGGGCGATGTCCATGGCCGCCGGCGAGTACGTGTCGGTCAGCTCGCAGGCGGATGCCGAGCACTCCGACCTCGCGCGGGAGCGCAAGGAGCTGCAGGACGACGTGGAGGCCGAGCACCGCGAGCTCGCGGCGATCTACGTCGGCCGCGGCCTCGATCCCGCGCTCGCTTCGAAGGTGGCGACACAGTTCATGGCAAAGGACGCACTCGGCGCACACGCGCGCGATGAGCTCGGCATCTCGGAAGTCATGCGCGCGCGGCCGGTCCAGGCGGCGCTCGCCTCCGCCGCGGCATTTGCGGCGGGTGCCGCGCTGCCGCTCGCGACGGCCATCGCCGCGCCTGCCGAAAGCACCGTCATCATCGTCGCCTTGCTCTCGCTCGTCTTCCTCGCGGTGCTCGGCGCCGTCGCCGCACGCGCGGGACGCGCAAGGCCGCTGGCGGGCGCACTGCGCGTCACCTTCTGGAGCGCGCTGGCGATGGCCGCCACGGCCGCCGTCGGCCGCCTGTTCGGCGTCGTCGCGGGCTGAGCGCGGCGGGCCGGATGCGGATCGACACGGCGCGCCTCGCGCTCACCGGAATCTCGGAATCCGACGCGCAGTTCATCCACGCGGTCCTGAACGAGCCCTCGTTCCTGCGCTACATCGGCGACCGCGGCGTGCGCACCGTCGAGGATGCCCGGCGTTACATCCAGGATGGGCCGGTCGCGATGTACGCCAGATACGGCTACGGACTGCTGCGCGTCACGCGCCGCGCCGATGCCGTGCCGATCGGCATCTGCGGCGTGCTGAAACGCGACGGCCTGCCGGAACCCGACCTCGGCTTCTCGCTGCTGCCCGCACACTGGTCGCAGGGCTATGCCTTCGAGGCGGCAGATGCAGTCATGCAGGACGCACGCAGCCGCCTCGGCCTCGGTCGCGTCCTCGCGATCACGTCGCCCGACAACGATCCCTCGATTCGCCTGCTCGGCAAGCTCGGCTTCCGCTTCGAGCGCATGACGAGGCTCTCGCCGGAAGCTGGTGAAGTGCGGCTGTTCGTGAACGAGCCATGAAGCGCTGCGCCTGGGCCACGACGCCGCTCTCGATCGCCTACCACGACCGCGAGTGGGGCGTGCCCGTGCACGATGATCGTGTGCTGTTCGAGTTCCTGATTCTCGAGGGCGCGCAGGCGGGGCTCAGCTGGGAGACCATCCTGAAGAAGCGCGAGGGGTACCGGCGGGCGTTCGCCGGCTTCGACCCGGCGAAGGTCGCGCGCTTCACGGCCGCGCGCCGGCGGACGCTGCTCGCCGATCCCGGCATCGTGCGCAATCGGCTCAAGGTCGAAAGCGCGGTCACCAATGCCGCCGCTTTCCTCGCGATCCAGCGCGAGTCGGGCAGCTTCGAGGGCTGGTTATGGGACTTCGTGGGCGGCCGGCCGCTGGTGAACCGCAGGCAGCGCCATCGCCGGCTGCCGGCGCACACGGTGCTCTCGGATGCGCTCTCGGGCGAGCTGAAACGGCGCGGATTCCGCTTCGTCGGCACGACGATCTGCTACGCTTTCATGCAGGCCGTCGGTATCGTCAACGACCACACGACGGGTTGCTTCCGCTACCGGATCTGCCGAGAGATGGGCGGCAATGGTTGATTCCGAGATCCTGGCGTTCACGCTGGTCGCGGCGCTCATGACCATGTCGCCCGGCCCCGACACGATGCTGGTCGTTCGCAATTCGCTCCGTGGCGGCAGGCAGGACGGCTTCCTGACCGTTGCGGGGATCTGCTCGGGTCTTTTCGTGCACGCGCTCCTCTCCGCGCTCGGCGTCTCGGCGATCCTGCTGGTCTCGGCGACCGCGTTCACGGTCATGAAGATCGCAGGCGCCTGCTATCTCGTCTGGCTCGGCGTCAGGTCGCTGCAGTCCGCACTCAGGACTCCGCCGCCGGCGACCGAGGCCGGAGGCCATGCGGCGGTGCGGGCGGCGCGCTCCTTCCAGGAGGGACTGCTGACCAACGTGCTGAACCCCAAGGTCGTCGTGTTCTACCTCGCCCTCGTGCCGCAGTTCATCGGCTCGGACGACGCCGTGCTCCCCAGATACCTGCTGCTGACGGCGATCCACTACGTCGAAGGCATCCTCTGGCTCGGCGGCGTCGCGCTCCTCGTCGCGGGATCGCGCGCAATGTTCCTCCGGCCCGCCTGGCGGCGCTGGATCGACGCCGCCTGCGGCACCATCCTGGTCGCGCTGGGGCTGCGCCTCGCGCTGCAGCGTCAATGAAGCGCAGGAAGAAACGGCCCGCCAGGACACGGAACGCGGGTCTCAGGGCCATCGAGCGGCTGCACCGGCGCGACATGCGCGCCTCCGCGTCCGGGGACTTCGCGGCGCTGCGCGAACTCGTGGACGACGACGCCGTGATGTTCCCGCCAGGCGGCCCGCCGCAGCGCGGCGCCAGGGAATTCGACGCCGCCTTCGAGCGCATGGCGAGCGGGCCGAAGACGCACGAAGTGATTCACTACCGGCTCGAGTTCGAGGAAGTCAAGGTGTTCGGCAATTACGCCGTCGAGTGGGGCGCGATCCGCGGCGCGACGCGCGAGATCGGCACGGGCCGCGTCATCGAATCCGAGTACCACGTCATGCGCGTGCTGCGCCGGCAGCGAAACGGCAGCTGGAAGGTCTACCGCTCCATCTGGGCGCCGCGCGGGGCGCCGCCGGCCGGCTGACGATGGCCGCGGGCGGCCCGCGCCGGCAGGTCACCCAGATCGCGCTCGTCGTGCGCGATTACGACGAGGCGATCGAGTACTACACGCGGGCACTCGGCTTCGAGCTGCTCGAGGACTCGCCGCGCGAGACCGGCAAGCGCTGGGTGCGCGTCGCGCCGCCGGGCTCGTCCTTCGCGCTCCTGCTCGCGCGCGCGGCGACGCCGGAGCAGCAGCGTGCCGTCGGCAACCAGGCGGGCGGCCGCGTATTCCTCTTCATGCACACGGACGACTTCCGGGCCGATTACGGGCGCATGAAGTCGGCCGGCGTGCGCTTCCTCGAGGAGCCGCGGCACGAGCCCTATGGCACCGTCGTCGTGTTCCAGGACCTCTACGGCAACAAGTGGGACCTGATCGAGCCGCGGAGCTCACCGTGAGCATGCCCGTGCTGTTCGTCGGGCACGGCAACCCGATGAACGCGATCGAGCGCAACGAGTTCTTCCGCGGCTGGCAGGACGTCGCGCGCAGGCTGCCCCGGCCCGCCGCCATCCTCTGCGTCTCGGCGCACTGGGAGACGCAGGGCGCCTGGGTCACCGCAACCGCGAACCCGCCGACGATCCACGACTTCTACGGCTTCCCGAAGGCGCTCTTCGACGTGCGTTATCCGGCGCCCGGCGCGCCCTGGCTCGCGGGGCGCGTCGTGGAACTCGTCCGGAGCGAGCAGGTGCGGCAGGACCCGGCCCGCGGCCTCGACCACGGCGCCTGGAGCGTGCTGGTTGCGATGTACCCCGCGGCCGACGTTCCCGTCGTGCAGCTCGGCATGGACACGGGCCGGCCGGGGTCCCATCACTATGCGTTGGGGCGGCAGCTGGCGCCGCTGCGCAACGAAAGCGTGCTGGTGCTCGCGAGCGGAAACATGGTCCACAACCTGGGTCTGTTCAGCTTCAGTGACCCGAAGCCGCAGGCCTGGGCCGGGCGCTGCGACGAGGAGCTTCGCCGCCGCATCGCCGCGCGCGACCACGAGGCCCTCTCGGAACCGGAAAGCCTCGACCCGGACATGCGCCTCGCGGTACCGACGCCCGAGCATTACTACCCCCTCCTCTATGCCCTCGCCCTGCAACGGGAGGGCGAGCCGGCCGTATTCTTCAACTCCCGGGTGATCAGCTCGCTGTCCATGACCTCGGTGCTGATCGGGAATGCGCTGCAGGCGTAAGATCGGCACCCGGCACCGATTCTCCATTCGACCCAAGGGGATACCAGAATGAACACCAAGTTCCTCATCACCTGGCTCGTCGTCTTCATCCTGTGGATGGCGGCCGGGTTCGTCGTGCACGGGCAGCTGCTGGCCGACGAGTACCTGGCGACCAACCTGATGCGCCCCGTGGCGGAGCAGCAGCAGTATTTCGTCTGGATGATCATTGCGCACCTCCTCATGGCGGCTGCTTTTGTCTGGATCTATGCGCGCGGCCGCGAATCGAAGCCGTGGCTCGGCCAGGGCCTGCGTTTCGGGCTGGCGGTGGCACTGCTCGCCTGCGTGCCGGTCTACCTCATCTACTACTGCGTGCAGCCGTTGCCGGGCGTGCTGGTGGTGCGGCAGATCGCGTACGACACCATCGTGCTGCTGATCCTGGGCGTCGTCGTCTCATATCTCTACCGCGACAAGGCCGCAGGCTGACCACGCGGCAGTGGCCGGCTACTCGGGCAAGCCGCTCGCCGCCAAGCTCGGCATCGGGCCGGGCATGACGGTGCGCGCGGTGAACGCACCCGGCGACTACGCCACGTTGCTGGCGCCGCTGCCCGACGGCGCCAGCATTTCGAAGGCCGCTCGCGCGAAGGCCGGCCTGGTGCACCACTTCGCGACGCGGCGCGCGGAACTCGCCGCCGCGTTGCAGTCCTACCGCACGAGGCTCGCCGACGAAACGCCGGTCTGGGTCTCGTGGCCGAAGAAGGCCGCGAAAGTCGACACTGACGTCACCGAGGACGTGATCCGGGCCGTGGCGCTGCCGCTCGGCTACGTGGACGTCAAGGTCTGCGCGGTCTCGGACACCTGGTCCGGTCTCAAGCTGGTCGTGCGCAGGGAACTGCGCGGCAAGGAGGGCCCGTGAGCGAGGAATGGTTCGACCTCGGCGCCGCCGACGAGTTGGCGCGGAAACCCCTGCAGGAGCTGCGCGTCGGCGAGCGGCGCATCGCCCTCTCCTTCAAGGACGGGCGCTTCGGCGCGATTTCGGGCGCCTGCAATCACGTCGGCGGCCCGCTCGGCAAGGGCCACCTCGACGGCGATTACGTCGTCTGCCCCTGGCACTACTACAAGTTCCATTGGCAAACTGGCGAAGGCGAGCCCGGTTACGAGGCGGACCGCGTGCCCGCGCACGAGGTCAAGGTCGAGAACGGGCGCGTCCTCGTCGCGGGAAAGCCGCATACGAAGCGCAACCGCCTGCCGCACGAGCCGCACCCGCTCGCCCGCGAGCCGAAACGCGAGCCGGGGCCGATCCGCGTGCTCGGCATCTCGACGACCTCGATGACCGCGGGCCAGCCGCGCTACAGCACCTCGGAAGACCTGCTGCTGAACGCGCTCGCGGGCGCGCGCTCGCGCAGGGACTGCGAGTGCGACACGCAGTTCATCGCGCTGCGCGAGCTTTCGTTCCGCGCCTGCGAGGGCTACTACTCCAAGGCTGCGCGCGCCTGCACCTGGCCCTGCTCGATCACGCAGATGGACCCGAACGACCGGATGGACCGCGTGTACGAGGGAGTCGTGCACTGGGCCGACGTCATCCTGGTGGCGACGCCCATCCGGTGGGGCGGCGCGAGCAGCCTCTATTACAAGATGATCGAGCGCATGAACTGCATCCAGAACCAGGAGACGGTCGCGAACCGCCACCTGATGCGCAACAAGGTGGTGGCGCTCGTCATCACGGGCGGGCAGGACAACGTGCAGGCCGTCGCCGGCCAGATGCTGACGTTCTTCGCCGAGCTCGGCTGCCAGTTCCCGCAGTTCCCGTTCGTCGCCCATTCGCGCGGCTGGAGCGCCGAGGACATGGAGAACAACGAGCAGTACGTGCGCGAATCGAAGGTGCTGCACGAGGGTGCGGCTGCGCTCGCCCGCCGCGCCGCGGACATGGCCCGGGTCATGATCGAGACCAGCCTCGGCCAGGGGGCCCTGGTGCGCGGCGGCCGCAAGGGCCACGAACTGGATACCCGGGCGCAGCTTCCGGGTCTATGATCCCGGCTTTGCAGGCGTCTTTCAGGGGGGAGCCCGCATGAACCGTTACCTGGCCGAGTTCTTCGGCACGTTCTGGCTGGTGCTCGGCGGCTGCGGCAGCGCCGTGCTCGCCGCGTCATTCCCGGACCTCGGCATCGGGCTGCTGGGCGTCTCGCTCGCCTTCGGCCTGACCGTCGTGACCATGGCCTACGCCGTCGGCCATATCTCCGGCGGCCACTTCAATCCGGCCGTCTCGATCGGCCTCTGGGCCGGCGGGCGCTTCGCCGCGGGCGAGCTCCTGCCCTACATCGCGGCCCAGGTGCTGGGTGGCGTCGCCGCGGGCGGCGTGCTGTATCTGATCGCGAGCGGCGCCGCCGGCTTCGACCTCGCGGGCGGCTTCGCGTCGAACGGCTACGGCGCGCATTCGCCGGGTGGCTACTCGATGACCGCGGTCCTGATCTGCGAGATCGTGATGACCGCGATGTTCCTGCTGATCATCCTGGGCGCCACCGACGGCCGCGCACCGGCCGGCTTCGGGCCGCTTGCGATCGGCCTCGCGCTCTGCCTGATCCACCTGGTCAGCATCCCGGTCTCGAACACCTCCGTGAACCCGGCGCGCAGCACCGGCGTCGCGATCTACGTCGGCGGCTGGGCAACCGCGCAGTTGTGGCTCTTCTGGGTCGCGCCGGTCGTCGGGGCGCTGCTCGGCGCCGGCATCTATCGCTCCATCGGAAGAAGCTCATGACCACCATCGCCGCACTCTGGATGCCGATCATCGCCGCCGCGGTGATCGTCTTCATCGCAAGCTCGATCATCCACATGTCGCCGCTCTGGCACCGGGGCGAATGCCCGGCGGTGCCGGACCAGGACCGCCTGCTGGACGTGCTGCGCCCGTTCGGGCTCAAGCCCGGCGAGTACATGCTGCCGCGCGCCGCCGACATGAAGGCGATGAAGTCGCCGGAGTTCGTCGAGAAGCTGAAGCGCGGCCCGGTGCTGCTCATGACGGTGCTGCCGAACGGACCGGTCTCCATGGGCAAGGCGCTCGGCCAGTGGTTCGTGTACTGCGTCGTCGTCGGGATACTCGCGGCCTATGTCGCGAGCCGCACGCTCGAGCCGGGCGCGCATTACCTCACGGTGTTCCGCGTCGCGGGCACCACGGCGTTCGTCGCCTACGCCGTCGCGCTCTGGCAGCAGTCCATCTGGTACAGCCGGCCGTGGTCCACAACACTCAAGCTGACGCTCGACGGGTTCATCTATGCATTGCTGACGGGCGGCGTGTTCGGCTGGCTGTGGCCTGCCGCGGCGTAAACGACAGGAATCCCGGCGGGGCCGCGCAGGGAGCGCGAAGTGGCCATCCATTACGAAGTCCGCGCGCACACGGATTACCTCGAACTCGTGTGCACCGCCGAGTATGCACCCGAGGTGCCGCTGCAGGTCGCCGAGGAGGGCCTGAGGCGCGCGGCGCGCGCGGGCCACCGCGCGCTCCTGCTCGACATCCGCGGCGTGACCGGCCGCGCTCCGACGCTCGCGGAGCGCTACGACTATGCGGTGCAGTTCGCAAGCCTTCAGGCAAGCGTGACGCCGCGCATCCGCGTGGCGCTGATCGGCACGGAACCCATGGTGCACCCGCAGCGCTTCGGCGAAATCGTCGCCACCGACCGGGCGCCCTGCTGCGCGTGTTCACGGACGAGGCCCTGGCGCTCAACTGGCTGCTGCGGAAGCCGAAAGCGCGATAACCCCGGCCGCGCCCGCCCAGGCCGCTCCCCGCAGGCTTCCCAAGCAAGGGGGGTTGTGCAAGACTCAGCCGTTCCGGGGGGATCCACAGATGAAATGTCTGTACTACGTCGCACCCGAACTCGAGAGCACCTCCCGGGTCTCCGATGACCTGCACGACGTCGGCATCGACGACTTCTTCGTGCACGTGATCGCGAAGGACGAGTCCGGGCTCAAGAAGCGGCACATCCACTCCGGCAACTACCTCGAGACGCTCGACGTCGTGCGCGAGGGATTCCTCGGCGCGGCGATCGGCATGTTCGCGGGAGTCGTCGGCTGCATCCTGCTCGACAACTTCGGGCCGTTCGAGAACATCCCGTGGTTCGTGTACGTCGCGCTCACCGTCGTCGCGACGCTGTTCGGCGCCTGGGAAGGCGGCCTGATCGGCGTCGAAAAGGAAAACAAGAAGCTCGAGCGCTTCCACGACGACATCGAGGCCGGCAAGTTCCTGGTCCTCATCTACGCGCGCAAGGACCAGGAGTCCGCGGTCCGGCACATGATGAGCCGGCGCCACCCCGAGGCGGAATTCGCGGGCGTCGACAGCCATTTCGTCAATCCATTCACGGCGGTGCGCCGCCGCCGGGCCGCCGGCGATCGGGTCCGTGCGTAAATAGGGAGCTCCCCGATGGCGATTGCGGCAGTCATAGTCCTCCTCGTCGTCGGTTCGGTCATCTTCCACTTCGCGAGCCCCTGGTGGTTCACGCCGATCGCGTCGAACTGGTCCACCATGGACGATACCGTGATCCTGACCTTCTGGGTCACGGGCATCGTGTTCGTCGCCGTCAACCTGTTCCTGGCCTGGGTCGTGTGGCGCTACCGGCACCACAAGGACCAGAAGGCGGACTACGAGCCCGAGAACAAGAAGCTCGAATGGTGGCTGACGATCGTCACCTCCGTGGGCGTCGCGGCGATGCTCGCGCCCGGCCTCTTCGTCTGGGGCAAGTTCGTGTCCGTCCCGGAAGACGCGAAGGTCGTCGAGGCCATCGGCCAGCAGTGGCACTGGAGCTTCCGCTTCCCGGGCGACGACGGCGAGCTCGGCGCGACCTCCGCCTCCCTGGTCACGCCCGGGAATCCGTTCGGGCTCGATCCCGAGGACCCGAAGGGCCGCGACGACCGCCTGGTCGCGAGCCCGGAGCTGCGGCTGCCGGTGGGCGAGCCCGTCAAGCTGCTTCTGCGCGCGAAGGACGTGCTGCACAACTTCACGGTCACGCAGTTCCGGGTCAAGATGGATCTCGTCCCGGGCATGATCACGCACATGTGGTTCACGCCCACCGAGCCCGGCGAATATGAGATCCTCTGCGAGGAGCTCTGCGGTGTCGGGCACTTCGCGATGCGCGGGCGCGTGATTGTCACGCCGCGCGAGGACCATGACGCCTGGCTGGCCGCGCAGCCGACATTCGCGGAGACGCAGGCGCTCGCTGCCGCCGATCCTGCCGCCGGCGCCGCGCAGTACACGACCTGCATGGCCTGCCACGGTCCCTCCGGCGAGGGCAACCAGGGCCTGAACGCGCCGCGCCTCGCCGGCCAGGAGGCCTGGTACGTGCGCCGGCAGCTGCATGCGTTCAGGAACGGCCTGCGCGGCACGCACCAGAACGACACCCTCGGCGCACAGATGCGCGCCTTCGCCAGCATGCTCCCCGACGACGCGGCGATCCGGAACCTCGCCGCCTACGTCGAGACGCTGCCGGGCCACGAGCCGCAGGCGACGATCACGGGCGACGCCGGCCGCGGTCGTCGTCTCTACACCACCTGCGCCTCGTGCCATGGCCGGCAGGGCGAGGGCATCTGGGCGCTGAACGCGCCGCGGCTCGCGGAGATGTCGGACTGGTATCTCGTGCGGCAGCTGCAGAACTTCCGTGAGCGCGTGCGCGGCGCGCACCGGCAGGACTTCTACGGCTGGCAGATGGCGACCGTGTCCGACATGCTGAGGGACGACGAGGCCATCCACGACATCGTCGCCTACATCAACACGCTCGATCCCGGGCCGGCGGTCACCGCGATGGCCACGGCGAGGGGGAACTGATGGCATTCGTCGCTATCGCCGATCGTGACGCCCCGATCCACGATCCGCACACCTTCATCGAAAGATACATCTGGAGCCAGGACCACAAGGTCATCGCGATCCAGTATGCGCTCGTCGCGATCTTCGTCGGCCTGGTCGCGCTCGTGCTCTCGGGCCTGATGCGCCTGCAGCTCGGGTTCCCCGAGCAGTTCCATTTCGTGGACCCGAACAGCTACTACCAGTTCGTCACCATGCACGGGATGATCATGGTGATCTACCTGCTGACCGCCCTCTTCCTCGGCGGCTTCGGCAACTACCTGATCCCGCTCATGTGCGGCGCCCGGGACATGGTGTTCCCGTACATGAACATGCTGAGCTTCTGGGTGTACCTGCTCGCGGTGATCGTCCTGCTCGCAAGCTTCTTCGTGCCCGGCGGCCCGACCGGCGCCGGCTGGACGCTCTACCCTCCACAGGCGATTTCCGCAGGTACCCCAGGCGCGGGCTGGGGGATCATCCTGATGCTGGGCTCGCTCGCGCTGTTCATCGTCGCCTTCACGATGGGCGGCCTCAACTACGTGACCACCGTGCTCCAGGCCCGCTGCCGCGGCATGACGCTGATGCGCATGCCGCTCTCGGTCTGGGGCATCTTCGTGGCGACGATCCTCGGCCTGCTCGCGTTCCCGGCGCTCTTCGTCTCCGCGGTCATGATGACACTCGACGGGACGCTCGGCACCAGCTTCTTCATGCCGGCGCTGAGCTCGATGGGACAGGCGCCCGAGCACAACGGCGGCAGTCCGCTGCTGTTCCAGCACCTGTTCTGGTTCTTCGGCCACCCGGAGGTGTACATCGTCGCGCTGCCCGCCTTCGGCATCGTCTCGGATCTCCTTTCGACGCACGCGCGCAAGAACATCTTCGGCTACCGCATGATGGTGTGGGCGATCCTCGCAATCGGCGGCCTGTCGTTCGTCGTCTGGGCGCACCACATGTACGTGTCCGGCATGAACCCCTACTTCGGGTTCTTCTTCGCGACCACGACGCTCATCATCGCGGTACCGACCGCCATCAAGGTCTACAACTGGGTGCTGACGCTGTGGCGTGGCAACATCCACCTGACCGTGCCGATGCTGTTCGCGATCGGCTTCATCTTCACTTTCATCCACGGCGGCCTCACCGGCCTCTTCCTCGGCAACGTCACCGTGGACCTGCCGCTGTCCGACACCTATTTCGTCGTCGGCCACTTCCACATGGTCATGGGCGTCTCGCCCATCCTCGTGGTGTTCGGCGCGATCTACCACTGGTACCCGAAGATTACCGGGCGCATGTACAACGAGAAGCTCGGCAAGGCGCACTTCTGGCTCACTTTCCTTGGCACCTACGCGATCTACCTGCCGATGCACTACCTCGGCATCCTCGGCGTGCCGCGCCGCTACTACGCCCTCGGCGACACCGACTTCCTGCCGCAGTCCGTCCACACCGTGAACGCGGCGATCACGATCGCGGCGCTCGTGGTCGCGGGCTCGGTGCTGATCTTCCTGTACAACATGATTGCGAGCCTGAAGAACGGCAAGAAAGCGCCGTCGAACCCCTGGAAGGCGACCACGCTCGAGTGGCAGACGCCCGACACGCCGCCGAAGCACGGCAACTGGGGCCCGCGGCTGCCCGAGGTGCACCGCTGGGCCTACGACTACAGCGTCCCGGGCGCGCCGGATGACTTCATCCCGCAGAACGTGCCGGTGGACCCGAAGCTCGGTGTCGGCCGCGACCACGGGAAGAAGCATTGAGCAACACCGCCATATTCATCGCGCTCGCGACCGGCGTCGTCGTCTGGTTCGTCGTCGCGAGCCGGCTCACGGCGAAGCCCTGGGCCGGCGAGACCGCGGGCGACGTCGGCGCGGTGCGCTGGCCGGCGGCGCGCATCGGCCTCTGGTTCTTCATGGCGGTCGTGACCTCGCTCTTCAGCCTGTTCCTGTCCGCCTACTCGATGCGCATGCACCACGGCCTCGGCTGGTGCCACCTGACCATCCCGAACCTGCTCTGGTACAACACGCTCGTGCTGCTCGCCGCGAGCGTCGCGATGCAGTTCGCCTCCAGCCTCGCCGGCCGCGGCCGGCGCGACGCCTCGCGCAATGCACTCGTCGCGGGCGGGCTGCTCACGGTTGCCTTCCTTGCGGGACAGGTGATGGCCTGGCAGGCGGTGGGGCCATCGCTCTACTTCATCCAGGGCAGCCCGGCGATCGCCTTCTTCTACGTGCTCACGATCCTGCACGGCCTGCACCTCATCGGCGGGCTGTACGTGCTCGTCCGCACCACCACGCGCTTCGCCGCGGGCGCCGAGATCATCGACCTGCGCCAGAGCCTTTCGCTCTGCGCGACCTACTGGCATTTCCTGCTGCTGGTCTGGCTCGCCGTGTTCGGCGTGCTGCTGTTCCTGTGAGAGGAAGCTCCACCGATGGCCCATGATGCCCAAGCCGCCGCCCTGAGCCCGCTGCAGCAGGTCGTGCACGACTTCTCGGCCGACAAGAATGCCTTCCCCGTGCCCTGGGGCAAGGCGATGATGTGGATCTTCCTGCTCTCCGACACCTTCATCTTCACCTGCTTCCTGACGGCCTACATGAACGTCAGGATGTCCACGATGGAGACCTGGCCGTTCCCCAGCGAAGTGTTCGCGCTGCACATGTTCGGCCGGGACATCCCGCTCATCCTGATCGCGATCATGACCTTCGTGCTGATCACCTCCAGCGGCACGATGGCGCTCGCGGTGAACTACGGCTACCGGCGCGACAAGCGCCGCACCGTCATGCTCCTGGTCGCGACCGCCGCGCTCGGCGCCACCTTCGTCGGCATGCAGGCCTTCGAGTGGACCAAGCTCATCATGGAAGGCGTGCGGCCCTGGGAGAACCCCTGGGGCGCGCCGCAGTTCGGCTCCGCGTTCTTCATGATCACGGGCTTCCACGGCTGCCACGTGACGGCGGGCGTCATCTACCTGCTCGTCACCGCCAAGCGCGTCGGCAGCGGCTTCTACGACAAGCGCGGCACGTACGAGACGGTCGAGGTCGCGGGCCTGTACTGGCACTTCGTGGACCTCGTCTGGGTGTTCATCTTCGCGTTCTTCTATCTCTGGTAGGACCCCATGACCGACCACGCCAAAGAAGGCCAGCAGCACCCGCTTACGATCTACCTGTGGATCTGGCTGCTGCTGTTCGTACTCAGCACCTTCTCCTACCTCGTGGACTACTACCACCTGCAGGGCTACCTGCGCTGGTCGCTGATCATCCTCTTCATGCTGCTGAAGGCCGGCTTCATCGTCGCGATCTTCATGCACATGGCCTGGGAGCGGCTCGCGCTCAAGTTCGCGATCCTGCTGCCGCCGCTGGCGCTCCTCGTGCTGATCGGCTTCATGGCGATCGAGGGCGACTACACCTTCCTGACCCGCGGGGCGGCCTTCCTGCGGTGATATGATGGGGCCATGGCGGCCCCGGTGATCCGCGAAGCCGACTTCGTGCAGAGCGTCGCCGACGCGCTGCAGTTCATCTCCTACTACCACCCCGCCGATTACATCGCGCACCTCGGGCGCGCGTACGAGCGCGAGCAATCTCCAGCCGCGAAGGACGCCATCGCCCAGATCCTGACCAATTCCCGCATGTGCGCGGAAGGCCACCGCCCGATCTGCCAGGATACGGGGATCGTCAACGTCTTCATCAAGGCGGGCATGGACATCCGCTGGGACACGCACAAGAGCCTGCAGGAGCTCGTGGACGAGGGCGTGCGCCGCGGCTACATGGACGAGGAGAATCGCCTGCGGCCCTCGATCGTCGCGGACCCACTGTTCACCCGCAAGAACACCGGCGACAACGCGCCGGCCGTGGTGCACGTCGAGCTCGTTCCCGGCAACCGCGTGGAAGTCACGGTCGCCGCCAAGGGCGGCGGCTCGGAGAACAAGTCCATGCTCACGATGCTGAATCCCTCGGATTCCATCGTGGACTGGGTGCTCGAGACCGTGCCGCACATGGGCGCGGGATGGTGCCCGCCCGGCATGCTCGGCATCGGCGTCGGCGGCACCGCCGACAAGGCGATGGTGCTCGCGAAAGAGGCGCTGATGCAGCCCATCGACATGCACGAACTGCTCGAGCGCGGGCCGAAGAACCAGCTCGAGGAGCTGCGCATCGAGCTGTACGAGAAGGTCAACGGTCTAGGCATCGGCGCACAGGGGCTCGGCGGGTTGACCACTGTGCTCGACGTCAAGATCAAGACCTTCCCGACGCACGCGGCCTCGAAACCTGTCGCCATGATCCCGAACTGCGCGGCGACCCGGCACGCGCACTTCGTGCTGGACGGCTCAGGGCCGGTCGCGCTCGAGCCGCCGCCGCTCTCCGCCTGGCCGGACGTTGACTGGAAACCGTCAAGAGAATCCTTGCGCGTGGATCTCGATTCGCTGACGCGCGAGGAGGTCGCGGGCTGGAAACCGGGGCAGACGCTCCTGCTGTCCGGGCGCATGCTCACCGGGCGCGACGCCGCGCACAAGCGCCTCGCGGACCTGATCAAGTCCGGAAAAGGGCTTCCGCAGGGTGTGGACTTGAGAGGCCGCGTGATCTATTACGTCGGCCCCGTGGATGCGGTGCGCGGCGAGGCTGTCGGCCCTGCGGGCCCGACGACCGCGACGCGCATGGACAAGTTCACGGATTTCATGCTCGAGAAGACCGGGCTCTTCGCCATGATCGGCAAGGCTGAGCGCGGTCCGGTCGCGATCGAGGCGATCCGCAAGCACAAGGCCGCGTATCTCATCGCGATCGGCGGCGCGGCCTATCTCGTCTCGAAAGCCATCCGCAAGGCGCGCGTCATCGCCTTCGAGGACCTCGGCATGGAGGCGATCTACGAGTTCGAGGTGAAGGACATGCCGGTCACGGTCGCGGTCGATTCACGCGGGGAGTCGGTGCATGAAACAGGCCCGCGACTCTGGAGAGATACCATCAAGACTCTTGGGATTCCGGTCCGCGTGGCGTAACAACCGCATTGTACCGAGCACAACGCCCATGCCGATTTCTGCCGCCTTTCGACGCCGTCGGGTTCAGCTCAATCCGCCCACGGCAGCCCATGCACATCGATCGTAGCTACCCCCGGATTGACCTCGTCCTCCCCTATCTCGGCCCTCGGCGCATGCGGCAACTTGGACTGGACATACTCAATCAGACGTCCCGACTTCCTCATCCGGTGCTCGCAACCTCGATGAAACTGCAAGTACATCTTGGATCGGTCATGGCGGGGCACAGCGAAACTGACCGTGAATTCGAGGCCTAGGTCCCTGGGCGCCTGCCCAATTAAGCGCCCCATATCCGTAATCAGCGCCTCGTGTTCGATCTCACTCAAATGAGCATCGAATTCAAACTTCACTTCGACGATACACTGCCGCCGCAACGGTAGATGCGCTTCGGTTGCACCACAGGCCGCCACAGCTACTAGGACAAAAAGGACTATTCCGAATGCACGAACGATCATCGGTTATGCTCGAAAATGTTCAGGCCAGGGCTCCCGCAGTTTCCGCAGTTCGCGTGAACCGGGCCAATGGTGAATGTCCACCTCCAGGTAGATCGACTTGGGTCACCGCCAAGTATTATGGTGGAATTGATGGCACCACCAAAGCCAGTCACGACTGCGTAAGCTCCCCCGTCAAGCACACAGTTCATAAGTAGACTCTGCCGGCAGTTGTGGCCTCGGCAAGAACGTCAATGGCGGCACCCGGCCAAGGCTGTCGTGGGGCCGCTCCTCGTTGTATTCAGGCAGCCAGGACTCCGTGATCTCGCGCACTTGGTCGAGCGAGTCGAACACGTAAGCATCGAGTACTTCATCGCGATAGGTCTTGTTGAAGCGCTCGATGAACGCGTTCTGATCCGGCTTGCCGGGCTGGATGAAGCGCAGCTCGATCTGTTGCTCGGCACACCACTCCGTGAAGGCCGTCGACGTCAGCTCGCTGCCATTATCGAGCCGCAGCGCCAGTGGCTTCCCATTGATCTCGATCAGCTGCTCCATCACCCGGATCACACGCCGGGCCGGGATCGAAGTCGCGATCTCGATGCCGAGGCCCTCGCGATTGCCCTCATCGATCACGTTCAAGGTCCTAAAGGGACGCCCGCCGTAGAGCGCATCCGCCATGAAGTCCAAGGCCCAGATCTCGTTCAACCGGATGGGCGCCAGCAGCGGCTGCCGGATCCGGGTCGGCAGCCGGCGTTTCGTCCGACGCGGTAAATTGAGCTTCATATCGCAGTACACCCGATGCAGACGCTTGTGGTTGATGCGCTCGCCATCCAGCCGTGACCGATCGTAGAGCTTCCAAAAGCCCCAGCGCGGCCGACGCGCCACCATCCCGTTCAAGAGATCGATCACCGGCCGATCACGTTCCATCCTGGAGCTCGGTCGCCGATACCACGCCGTGCGCGACAGCCTTGCCACTTGGCGGGCCCGGCTGATCGAAAGCCCGTGGTCCTTCACGAACACATCAGCCGCCTGCCGCTTCGCGAACGGCGCTACAGTTTTCGGGAGAGGACGTCCTTGATCGCGGCATACTCGAGCGCGAGATCGGCGTACATGCGCTTCAGCTTCGCGTTCTCCGCCTCGAGCTCCTTCATGCGCTTGAGCTCCGACACGGTCACCCCCGAGTACTTCGAGCGCCAGTTGAAGTACGTCGCCCGGCTGATGCCGTGCTTCCTGGTCAACTCACTGATCCCGACCCCGGCTTCCCCTTCTTTCAAAACCGCAACGATCTGTGATTCCGTGAACCTCGACTTCTTCATCTCCCCTCCCGTTGAACCGGGAGAGTCTATTATTCCCTGTGTCCGGAGCGGGGGAGCTTACGAGCCCGCAAGCGCGCGTCACACCGAAGTCCCGTTCCGCCATCAGCACGGTCACCGCTTCGCGCTTCGCTTGCGGGCTTACCATTTTCGGCCCAGCAGATCCTTCAGCGCCGCTTTGTCGAGCTCGGCATCGGCCAGCAGACGTTTGAGCTTCGTGTTCTCGGCTTCCAGTTCCTTCAACCGGCGCGCCTCCGACACCGTCATGCCGGCAAACTTCGCTTTCCAGTTGTAGAACGTGGCCTCCGAGATTCCGTGCCGCCGGCACAGCTCCTTGGTCTTCGCTCCGGCCTCCGCTTCCTTCAACACCCCGATGATCTTCTCTTCCGTATATCTCGTCGCCTTCATGGCCTGCTCCTGGTGAAGCAGACTCTACTCCCGTCCGGGACTAAACTCGGGTGTCAGGTCGGGTCTCCTCAGATTGGCCTTCAAGAAGCCTGAGAAAAATCCGCATGTCGGTGGTTCGGTCCAGCCCCTGGCCACCATAGCCGCGTCGCGCGCGACGAATCCGCCGCCGTCACCGCGGTGATCCTGACGTCACCCGGAATCGCGCATACGCTCGATGTCGCACGCGCTGACGGAGAGTGAGATACCCGTCACACAAATCGCGCCCCGCGGTCCGCGGCCGGGCCCCGTATCGGATGCTGTAGGCGCCGCCCGCCGCCGCTCCCGACACTGCGGTTTCCATCACGTTGTGGCCGGCGTGGGCCTGACAACATTCTGTCGCCATCCGCGAGGGTCGGACCATGGCGCTAGTGATCGTCTCAGCAGGCACCCTGGCGAGCTCCAGGCTGCGAACCGTGACGCTCCGTCCGCTGGCGGCGGCGGCGGGCGCACTGGCATGCGCCGGACTGCTGGGCGGATTCGCACTCGGTTACCGGCTCGGTGGCGCGGCACACACGGCCGCGCCGGGCGACGTCGAGCTGGATCCCGCACAGCCCGGGAACCAGGCGCTGATCCGGGAAATCGGCAGCCTGTCCGGCCGGCTGATCCAGCTTGAAGCGGTTGCCAGCCGCCTCACGAAGCGGGTTGGCGCGACATCACCCAGGAACGCCGCCGCCACGGAATCCCTGGGCAAGGTCACCCACGAACCGGCGGGCGGACCGCTCATCGAACCGGTGCCTGGAGACCGACCCGGCACGGCCGAATCGTTGCGGCTGGTGAGCCAGGGCCTCGACGAGATCGAGGTGAGGCTCGACGGAGTCGCGTCCATGGTCGCGCGGCGCGACCTCGATGGCATGGCATTCCCGAGCCGTGCGCCCATTCCAGGCGTCGAAGCTTCGTCCGGATTTGGCCGCCGCATCGACCCATTCACGCAGCGGCCCGCCCGGCACGCCGGCTTCGACTACACCGCACCCCATGGCACTTCGATCCTGGCGAGCGCCGGCGGACGCGTGCGCCGTGCCGGTCCTTACGGCGCCTACGGCCGGACCGTCGAGATCGATCACGGTGACGGCCTCGTTACGCGTTACGGGCACGTGTACCGTACCCTCGTCAGGGTGGGTGACGTCGTGCTCCCCGGGCAGCCGATCGCCACCGTCGGCTCGACCGGGCGCTCGACCGGCGCCCACCTGCACTTCGAGATCCTGCGCGACGGCAGGCAGGTGCGCCCGGACCTCTACCTCGCGGGCGACGGCAACTGACGCCTGACGACCGGGAGACCGCGCCATCGACACGACCTGGCTGACGCACGCGCGATTCCAACCGACGGCGCCCAACGAGCAACGGCGGCGCCGGCAGGTCGCGGTGGGCGCGCTGCTGCTGGTGCTGGCCGTCGGCGCCGGCCACGGTTTCCTGGGCGACCTCTTCTCGAAGGCGCGCGATCTCGCTGCGCTCCGCCGGGAACGCGTATCGTTGACCGCGAGCGTCGAACGCCTGCAGACCGAACTGGCCGTCGAGCGCGCCAAGCGCCGCGAGCTCGAGCGCCATGCGATCGACCTGAACGCGCAGGTCGCCGAGCTCAGCGGGCAGGTGGAATTCCTGCGGGCCCGCAAGACGGTCGCGAAGACCGCCGACTAGAATCCGGTATGACACCCGAGGACAGCACCATGTTTCGCCGCAAGAACACGATGACGATCGACGCGGGCCGGCTGGCGGGCCTGCTGGCCGCCGACACCTGCGTCAGGGGCGACGTGACGTTCGCCGGCGGGCTGCGCATCGACGGGCGGGTCGAAGGCAGTGTGCTCGGCAAGCCCGACGGCCGCGACCTCCTGGTCCTGAGCGAAAAAGGCGCCATCGTCGGCTCGGTCAAGGTCTACGACGCGGTGATCAACGGCCGCGTCGAAGGCGACATGGAAGTCGGGCATTTCCTCGAGTTGCAGCCCGGCGCCCGCGTGACCGGCAACATCACCTACCGGACCCTGAAGCTGGACTGCGGCGCCGTGGTGGACGGCAAGCTGTTGCGCACCGGTGACGAAACTGCGACCGCTGCGGCCGGCTCGGCCGCCGACTCGAAGGTCGTCTCGTTCGCCAAGACGCCCTAGCCGTCCGATCCGGCTCCCGCGGGGGCGCATGGACCGGATCAGGCGTTGTCGTCGACTTCGTCCACCGTCGCCTGTCCCGTCAGCTCGCGGCGCACAATCGCGAACGACATGCCGACGCCCAGGATGAGCCCGAGCGCAACCAGCACGACCCAGGTCATCGTCGTGGCATTGCGCACGTCGAGCCAGCCCCAGGACGCGAACAGCCACACGAGCGCGCCCGTGAACGCCGCCATCAGCAGCAGGCCGAACAGGCCGACCGCCTGCAACATCGAACGCCACAGGAAGATCCAGAGGACGAGGAGGGCGATGCCGACGACCGCCTGCGCCGGCGTGACCCCCGGCTGCTGGTCGCGCAGCCAGTGGTAGTAGCTGTAGCCAGCAGGATTGAAAGTGGCGAGGACGAGCGCGAGCGCAAAGCCGATGCGCCAGGCAAAGCCGCCGATGGAGAACCGGTCCATGCGGACAGTCTAGTTCTTCGCCGCGGCTTCCCGTAGCGGTGGCAGCGTGAACAGATAGCTGTCCATGGTTCCAGTCGCCATTGCGCAGCATGTCCGGGACCTGTGCGCCCCAGCCGGCGTGATTCTCCATGCCTGCGTAGGCGACGAGTTCGCCGGCAGCGAAATGTCCGTCGTCTCCCTTCACCGGGTTCTGCCGGGCATCGAGCCTGGCATTGAAGACCTCCACCATGATCATGGAGCCATCGGGCCGGGGAGTGCCGGCGCTCCCGGCAGGCCGGCGAAGAATGCCGACACGTCTGCAATATCGTCGGCGTCGAGCTGTGCCGCGATCGCGTTCATCAGGTCGTTCTTGCGCTCGCCCTCCTTGAAGGCCGCGAGCTGCCCCGCGAGGTATCCCGCCTTCTGGCCGGCCAGGAGGCTCAACAGGACGAGTCTTGCTGTCATGGGAGGCTCCCTGGGACCACTTGGCAAGCTCAGTCTGATCAGTTATCCTTAATGCGAATCATTCTTATTCGTATTAAGGATGGACAGGGAAATGCGGGAAGCCAGACTTGCGGTGGCGGTAGTGCTTGCCAGCGTCGCGACAGCGGCCGTCGCGCAGGTGGATGACATCAGCGTCGCCACGCTCGCGCAGCTGCCCCGGGTGACCGTCACCGGCCAGCGCGAATCGGACGGCTACGCCAGCGATCACAGCCGCTCGGCGATGAAGACCGACACGCCGCTGCGGGACATCCCGCAGTCCGTGACCGTGGTGACGCGCGACCTGATCCGCGACCAGTCCATGCAGAGTCTCGCCGACGTCGCCCGCTACGTGCCGGGCGCCGGCATGGCGCAGGGCGAGGGCAACCGCGACACCATCATCCTGCGCGGCAACAGCTCGACCGCCGATTTCTTCGTGGACGGCGTGCGCGACGACGTCGAGTACTTCCGCGACCTCTACAACGTGGATCGCGTCGAGGCGCTCAAGGGCCCGAATGCCATGATCTTCGGCCGCGGCGGCGCCGGCGGCGTGATCAACCGCGTGACGCGCCAGGCGCAGTGGGACCGCGTGCGCGAGGCGACCGTGGAGGGCGGCTCGTGGCAGCACGGCCGCGCGACATTCGACATCGGCGAAGGTGTCGGCGACGGGCTCGCGCTGCGCGTGACGGGCGTGGTCGAGAATTCGGAGAGCTTCCGCGACGGGTTCGAGCTCGAACGCCGCGGCGTGAACCCGACGGCAGCCATTCATCTCGGCGAGGACACGATGCTGCGCCTGTCGTACGAGTACTTCGACTACGACCGCACGGCGGACCGCGGCATCCCGTCGCTGGCCGGGCGGCCGCTCGCCACGGATCCGTCCACCTTCTTCGGCGACCCGGATCTCAGCACGACGCACGCGACGGTCAACCAGGCCGCGGTCGCCCTCGAGCATTACTTCAGCGACAACGTGGTGCTGCGCAACCGGACGATGTACGCCGACTACGACAAGTTCTACCAGAATGTCTTTCCGGGCGCGGTGAATGCGGGCGCCGGAACCGTGGCGATCTCGGCGTACAACAACGAGCAGCTGCGCGAAAACCTGTTCAACCAGAGCGATCTCGAATTTGCGTTCGAGACGGGCTCCATCGGCCATCGCATGCTCGCCGGCCTGGAGCTCGGCGAGCAGGTCACGGACAACTTCCGCAACACCGGCTACTTCAACGACGTCGCGACTTCATTCCAGGCGCCGTTGTCGGACCCGACGATCTCGGTGCCCGTGACGTTCCGGCAGAGCGCGACCGATACGGACAACCATGGCCGCGCGACGATCGCCGCCGCCTACCTGCAGGACCAGATCGCGCTGTCGCCGCATCTTGAGGCGGTGCTCGGCCTGCGCTTCGACCGCTTCGACGTGACTTTCCGCAACAATCGCACGGGTCAGCGTTTCGAGAGCCGCGACGACCTGCTGTCGCCTCGCGCCGGGCTCATCTTCAAGCCCGCCGGGCCGGTCTCGCTGTACGCGAGCTACAGCATGACCTACATCCCGCGCGCGGGCGCCCAGCTCAATTCGCTGAACGTCAGCAACCAGGCGCTCGATCCTGAGGAATTCGAGAACACCGAGGTCGGCGTCAAGTGGGACCTGCGCGAAGGGCTCGCGCTGACCGCGGCCCTGTTCCGCCTCGACCGCAGCAACGTCGTGATCCCGGACCCGAACCAGCCCGGCCTGTCGCTCCTCGTGGACGGCCAGCGCAGCGAGGGACTCGAGCTCGGCGTGAGCGGCAGGATCCGGGACAACTGGATCCTTGTGGGCGGTTACGCCTGGCAGGACGGTGAACTGACCGAGGCGTTGGGCGGCACGAAACTCGCGCAGCTGCCGCGGCACGTCGCCTCGCTCTGGAACAAGCTCGACATGACGCCGCGCTGGAGCGCCGGCCTCGGCGTCATCCACCAGACGCGCATGTACGCCGCCACCAACAACGCGGTGACGCTGCCCGGCTTCACGCGGGTGGATGCGGCCCTCTACTTCACGGCCAGCGACCGCCTTCGGCTGCAGCTGAACGTCGAGAACCTGCTGGACGATAGGTACTACCCGAATGCGCATAACAACAACAACATCTCGCCGGGATCGCCGCTCGCCGTCCGCGTCGGGGTGACCGCGAACTTCTGAGCCGCGCCGGCTCGGTTGACGTGGATCAGGGCGCGCCGCGCCTGGCGGGGTAAGCTCCGCGGCATGAGTGGCACTCCTCCCGCCATGACGCCTGACCTGTCCCGCGGGATGGCTTTGCTGCACGACCCGCTCCTCAACAAAGGCACGGCTTTCACCGAAGCCGAGCGCGATGCGCTCGGCCTGCGCGGGCTTCTGCCGCCGCACGTGCACACGCAGGAGGAGCAGGTCGCGCGCGTCCTGCAGCAGCTGCGGCGCATGGCCGATCCGCTCGACAAGTTCGTGGCGCTGAACGCCCTGCACGACCGCAACGAGGCGCTCTTCTTCCGCCTGATCTGCGACCACGTGGACGAGATGCAGCCGCTCATCTACACGCCGACGGTCGGGCTCGCCTGTCAGCGCTTCGGCCAGATCTTCCAGCGCCCGCGCGGCATGTTCGTGAGCGCGAATGACCGCGGCCGCATCGTGTCGATCCTGCGCAACTGGCCTTACCCGGCCGCCATCATCGTGGTCACGGACGGCGAACGCATCCTGGGCCTCGGCGACCAGGGCGCCCAGGGCATGGGCATCCCGGTCGGCAAGCTCTCGCTCTACACGGCTTGCGCCGGCGTGAACCCGCGCCTCTGCCTGCCCGTGGCGATCGACGTCGGCACCAACAACGAGACGCTGCTGTCCGACCCGTTCTACATCGGCCTGCGGCAGCGGCGCATCACGGGGATGGCCTACGATGGGCTGGTTGAGGAACTGGTCACCGCCTGCCAGTCCGTGTTCCCCGGCGTGCTGATCCAGTTCGAGGATTTCGCCAACCACAATGCCTTCCGGCTGCTGGCGAAGTACCGCGACCGGGTCTGCTCGTTCAATGACGACATCCAGGGCACGGCGGCGGTCGCGCTGGCGGGCCTCCTGTCGGCGCTTCGCGTCACCGGCGGATCGCTAAGGGACCAGAAGCTGCTCTTCCTCGGGGCGGGCGAGGCCGCGACGGGGATCGCGGACCTCACCGTCGCCGCGATGGCGGCGGAGGGGCTGGCGGCGGGCGAGGGCCGCCAGCGCTGCTGGCTGGTGGACTCGCGCGGCCTGGTCGTGAAGGGCCGCGCGGACCTCGCCGAGCACAAGCTGCCGTACGCGCAGGATCACGCGCCGATCGGCGATTTCGCGTCGGCGGTCCGCGCACTGAAGCCGACCGCGATCATCGGCGTGGCAGCGGCGGGGCAGGCCTTCACGCGCGAGGTGCTCGAGGAGATGGCGCGGAATCATGCGCGGCCGATCATCTTCGCGCTGTCGAACCCGACGTCGAAGGCGGAGTGCACCGCGGAGCAGGCCTACCGATGGACAGGCGGAAGCGCGCTGTTCGCGAGCGGCAGCCCGTTCGAGCCGCTGAAAGTCGAGGAACGGACCTTCGTGCCGCGCCAGGGCAACAATTCCTACATCTTCCCGGGCGTGGGACTCGGCGTGATCGCCAGCCGGGCACGGCGTGTTACCGACGACATGTTCATGGCGGCGGCGAAGACGCTCGCCTCGCTCGTGGACGACTCGGACCTGGCGCAGGGAAGCCTCTATCCCGCGCTGTCGCGCATCCGCGAGGTTTCCGCGGCCATCGCGACGGCGGTCGCCGAGACGGCCTATGCCGCGGGGCTTGCCGGGAAGCCGCGGCCGCCGGACGTGCTGGCCGACGTCCGCTCGCAGATGTACGACCCGCGCTACCCGAGTTACGCCTAGGCCCCGCCGTCAGATCGCTTCCGGCACCGTGCGTATCGCGCCGCAGGGACATTCGGCGACGCACAGGCCGCAGCCCTTGCAGTAGTCGTAGTTGAACTCGTAGCGCAATCCGGGCCCGAGCTTGATCACGGCATTGTCGGGGCACACCCCGTAGCAGTTGTCGCATTCGAAGCAGTTGCCGCAGGACAGGCAGCGCCGCGCCTCGAACTGCGCCGTGACCTCGTCGAAGCCGCCGACGACTTCCTCAAACGTGGACTGTCGGCGGATCGTGTCGAGCACCGGCTGGCGCGACTTCGGGGCGTCCGAGTAGTACCAGGTGTTGAGCTTGTCGTAGGTTGCGAGCTCATGCGGTTCCGGTCGCACCCAGGCCCCGCCATGGAGCCACGCGTCGATGTGCCGCGCGGCCTGCTTGCCGTGGCCGACGCCGACCGTCACCGTGCGCTCGCCGGGCACCATGTCGCCGCCCGCGAAGATGCCGGGATGGCCGGTCATCATGTCGGCGCCGACCTGCACGACGCCGTCCCTGACTTCGAGGCCGGGCACGCCGTCGAGGAGCGCGAGGTCCACGTCCTGTCCGAGCGCGAGGATCACGCAATCCGCCGCCAGCGTCTCGAACTCGCCGGTCGGTTGCGGCGCGCCCTTCTCGTCGAGGCGCATCTTCTCGACCGTGACGGAGGACTCCCCGGCCTGCTTGATGGTCGTGAGCCACTTGACCAGCACGCCCTCCTGCAGCGCTTCCTCGAGCTCCGACTCATGTGCCGGCATCCGCTCGCGCGTGCGGCGATAGACGATGATGGACTCTTCTGCGCCGAGGCGCTTCGCAGTGCGCGCGACGTCCATCGCCGTGTTGCCGCCGCCGTAGACCACGACGCGCCGGCCGAGCAGCGGCTTCTCGCCCGCTTCCATGCCGCGCAGTAGCGAAATGGCGTCGAGCATCTTCGCCGCGCTGCCGGCCGGGATGTAGGCGCGCTTCGCGATGTGCGCGCCGACCGCCAGGAACACCGCATCGAAATTCCCGTCCCTCATGGTCTCGAGCACGTTCGTGACCTTGGTGTTGAGCTCGAGCACGACGCCGAGCTCGACGATGCGCCGGATTTCGGCGTCCAGCACGTCGCGCGGCAGCCGGTACTTGGGAATGCCGAATCGCATCATGCCGCCCGGCAGCGGCCCGGCCTCGCGGATCGTCACCGCATGGCCGCGCCGCGCCAGCTGGTAGGCGGCGGAGAGCCCCGAAGGCCCGGCGCCGACGATCAGCACACTCTTGCCAGTCGCCGCGGGCGGCGGCTGGAACTTCCAGCCGCAGCGCAGTGCCTCGTCGCCGAGGAAGCGCTCGATCGCATTGATGCCGACGCACTCGTCGAGCTTCGCGCGGTTGCAGGCGGTCTCGCAGGGGTGGTAGCAGACGCGGCCCATGACCGCGGGCAGCGGGTTGTCCTCCGTGAGCACGCGCCAGGCCTGCTCGTAGTGGCCGGACTCGGCATGGAACAGCCAGCCCTGGATGTTCTCCCCCGCCGGGCACGCGTCGTTGCAGGGCGGCAGCCGGTCCACGTACTCGGGGCGGACCGTGCGCCAGGAGCCGGTGCGGTTGGCAAGGCTCGAGCCCGGGTCGAGCGTGATGGCGAACGGCTTCGCCTTCATGCGCGCCGCTCCACGTCGTCAAGGAGCCGGTAGCGCAGGATGTTGCGGTCCGCGAGCTGCTGGATCCGGTCGATGACGTCCCGCTGCGGCGGGTCCTTGAAGAGGTGCGCGAAGCGCAGCTGCCCCCGCAGGTATTCCTCGACCGGCAGCTTGCGCTTGATCTTTGACACTTGCGTCACCCTGGCGCCCTCGGCTTCGAACACCGGGAACAGGCCCGTTTCCTTGGCCAGGCGCGCGATCCTGATCGTCGCCGCGGAATCGTGTCCCCAGCCGAGCGGGCAGGGCACCAGGATGTGGATGTAGCGCGCGCCGTGGAATTCCATCGCGCGGCGAACCTTCGCCTCGAGGTCGCGCAGCTCCGCGACCGTCGCCGTCGCGACGTAGGGGATCTCGTGCGCCATCGCGATCGCCGGCAGGAACTTGCCCTGGCCGAAGCGGTTGCCGGGCGAGTCCCCGAGCGGCATCGTCGTGTTGGTGCGCGCGGCGGGCGGCGTCGCGGAGGAGCGCTGCACGCCGGTGTTCATGTACCCCTCGTTGTCGTAGCAGATGTAGAGCACGTCGTCGTTGCGCTCGAACATCCCCGACAGGCAGCCGAAACCGATGTCCGTCGTGCCACCGTCGCCGCCCTGCGCGATCACGCGCACGTCGTGGCGCCCCTTGACACGGAGCGCCGCCGCGATGCCGGTACCGACCGCCGCGGCGTTGCCAAACAGCGAGTGGATCCACGGGATCTGCCACGAGGTCTCGGGGTACGGCGTTGAGAACACTTCCAGGCAACCGGTGGCGTTGGCCGCGACGAGCTGGCGGTGCGTGGCCTCCATCGCCGCGTCGATCGCGTAGCGCGCGCCGAGGGCCTCGCCGCAGCCCTGGCAGGCCCGGTGCCCCGAGTTCAGCGAGTTCGTGCGCCGCATGTTGGCCTGCACCGATCGCTGCTCGTCCGGGAGCAGGCGGTTACCGACGGTGAAGGTGCCTGTCTGGTAGAAGCGGATCGGCTGGTAGGTCATCGCGCGCTCCTCAGCCGATCTTCGCCGCGACCACGCCGAGGTCGCGCAGGATGCTCTCGGCGATCGGGCCCGAACGGCGCTGCTCGCGCTCGCGGGCGAGGACGCGCCCGACCAGTGCCTGGTCGAGGTCGAGGAAAGTGATGGCGTCGAGGCGGCCCTCCGCGGCGCGCCCGAAGACCTCGTGCAGCGAGCGGCGCGTGATGGCGCGTCCGCCGAGCCCGGCGATCACCGCATGCACGAGGGCCGGCGCACCGGCGAAAGAGGCGGCGACGTTGTTGGCGACGATTCCGCCCATGCCGACGGCGAGGCTCTTCTCCAGCACCACGACGCGTTTCGCGTTTCCGAGCGCCTGCCGGACCGCGGCCCTCGGCCAGGGGCGGAAGCAGGTGATGCCGAGCACGCCGATGCGGATTCCTTGGGCGCGCATCTCGTCCACGGTGTCCTTGATGGTGCCGAGCACCGAGCCGAGCGCAACGACCACCGTCTCGGCATCGTCGGTCCGGTAGGCGTGCGCGAGCCCGCCGCTCTCGCGGCCAAAGATGCGCCGGAACTCGTCCGCCCACGATGGCATCAGCTCGAGCGCCTGCTGCTGTTTCGCGTGCGCGAGGTAGCGCACCTCCATGAAGGCCTCCGGGCCCACCATCGCGCCGATCGAGATGGGATCGGCGGGATCCAGCACCTGGCGCGGGTCGTAGGGCGGCAGGTAGGCATCCACCTGCTCCTGCGCCGGCAGGTCCACGCGTTCGCAGGCGTGCGTCAGGATGAAGCCGTCCATGCACACCATCACGGGCAGGGAAAGTTCCTCTGCCAGGCGGAAAGCCTGGATGTGCAGGTCGAGCGCCTCCTGGTTGTCCTCCGCGAACAGCTGGATCCAGCCGCAGTCGCGCTGGCTGAGCGCGTCCGTATGGTCGTTCCAGATATTGATGGGCGCGCCGATGGCGCGGTTGGCGACGGTCATGACGATCGGCAGTCCGAGGCCCGCGGCGTTGTACACCGCCTCCGCCATGAACAGCAGTCCCTGGCTCGCGGTTGCCGTGTAGGCCCGCGCCCCTGCGGCGGAGGCGCCGATCGCGACCGACATTGCGGCGAACTCGGACTCGACGTTGATGAACTCGCAGGGCGCGAGCTTTCCCGATGTCACCATGCGCCCGAGCGCCTCCACGATGTGGGTCTGCGGCGAGATCGGGTAGGCGCAGATCACTTCGGGCCGGCAGAGGGCGACGGCCTCGGCGACCGCAGCGGAGCCTTCAACCTGCTTCAGCATGGGCGACCTCCCGCATCCCGCGCCGCACCGTGTCATAGGCTTCCGCGGCTGCGGCGACGTTCGCATCGGCGACCTTGGCCGGAAACCGCTCGCGGATGGCCGAGTTGACGGACTCGAGCGAGATGCGACCAGAGACGGCGGCGAACCCGGCGAGCAGGGCCGCGTTCGGCACCGGGCGGCCGACGTGCTTGAGCGCGAGCTCCGTGGCCGCGAGCGTGCAGAGCCGCTCGCGACGGAAGCGCGCGAGGAATTCGCCGAGACCGAGCTCGTCGAACGAGCGCGTGGTGTTGATGAGCACGTAGCCGTCGGCGACGAGGCCGCCGAACACATCCACCTGGTGCAGCAGGGTCGGGTCCTGGATGATCAGGGCGTCGGGCGCCATGACCGGCTCGCGCAGCCGGATCGGCCGGTCGTCCAGGCGGCAGAACGCGACGACCGGCGCCCCGGTGCGCTCTGAGCCGAAGCTCGGGAAAGCCTGCGCGTGGCGCCCCTCGCGGAACGCCGCGACGGCGAGCAGTTCGGCGGCCGTCACCACGCCCTGCCCGCCGCGTCCATGGATGCGGACCTGGAACATGCCTGCCCCCTGCAGCTGCCTGAAAGCGTAGGATGCGCCCGGCCGGGCGTCCTGCGTATCAGTGGGAATACGGATGCCGGATGTCGCATCCGGGGGACCTTGCATTAGACTGGCCGCTGCCCCAGCAGCCAGAGTCAAGAACATGAGCAAGCTGACCTGCGGCCTGATCCAGATGGGCCTCAAGGGCGACACCTCGATGACGCCCGACCGCATCCGTGAACTCATGATCGAGGCGCACGTCCCCCTGATCGAGCAGGCGGCCGCGAAGGGCGTGCAGGTGCTCTGCTTCCAGGAGGTCTTCACGCAGCCCTATTTCTGCCCCGGGCAGGACCGCAAGTGGTACGCGGCCGCCGAGCGCATCCCCGACGGCCACACGACGCGGCTCATGCAGGAGTATGCGAAGAAGCTCCGCATGGTGATCGTCGTGCCGCTCTACGAGGAGGCGATGCCGGGCGTCTACTACAACACCGCGGGCGTGATCGACGCGGATGGCGCCTTCCTCGGCAAGTACCGCAAGAACCACATCCCGCAGGTGGATCCCGGCTTCTACGAGAAATTCTTCTTCAAGCCGGGTGACCTCGGCTATCCGGTGTTCGAGACCGCGTACGTGAAGCTCGGCGTCTACATCTGCTACGACCGGCACTTCCCGGAGGGCTGGCGCGCGCTCGCGCTCGGCGGCGCCGAGTACATCGTGAACCCGTCGGCGACGGTCGCCGGCCTCAGCAAGTACCTCTGGGAGCTCGAGCAGCCGGCCTCCGCGGCCGCGAACGGCGTCTTCATCGGCGCGATCAATCGCGTCGGCAAGGAGGAGCCCTGGGCCGCGAGGATGGGCGAGTTCTACGGTTCGAGCTACATCGTGAACCCGCGCGGCAAGATCGAGGCCCAGGCGAGCTACGACCGCGACGAGCTCCTCGTGCACACGATCGACCTCGACATGATCCGTGAGGTCAGGAACACCTGGCAGTTCTTCCGCGACCGGCGGCCGGAGACGTACGGCAGCCTGGTCTGAGCCGCGCGCGATGGCCGACCTCAGGACCGTGAGCCGCGAGCTTGCCACCGGCGGCTTCCGCGAGCTCGACGCGGGCACGGACGTGCTCGAGAGCTCGCGCTACAACCGCGACATCGCGCCGACGCGAGTCGGCGACCGCAACTGGAATCACTGGCACATCGCCGCGCTCTGGGTCGGCATGGCGATCTGCGTGCCGACCTACATGCTGGGCGGGGTGCTGACGGCGTATTTCGGCCTGTCGGTCGCCGAGGCGCTGTGGACGATCCTGGTCGCGAACGTGGTGATCCTCGTCCCGCTGACGCTGAACGCCTTTCCCGGCACGAAGTACGGCATCCCGTTCCCGGTGCTGCTGCGCTCGTCCTTCGGCATCGTGGGCTCGAACGTGCCAGCGCTGATCCGCGCGCTCGTCGCCTGCGGCTGGTTCGGCGTCCAGACCATGTTCGGCGGCATCGCCGTCCATCTGATGCTCTCGGCGGTGTCGGATGAATGGGCGAGCCTCGGCGGCAGGGGCGAGGTCGCGGGATTCTTCATCTTCTGGGCCTGGAACGTCTGGGTGGTGATCCGCGGCTCGGAATCCATCAAGCACCTGGAAGTGCTGGCCGCGCCCATGCTGCTCGCGGTCGGCGTCGGGCTCATCGCCTGGGCCTGGCCGCAGGCATCGGTCAGCGAGCTGCTTGCGCAGCCAGCCTCGCGGCCCGAGGGCGCGCCGTTCCTCAAGTACTTCTTCGGCGGCCTCACGGCCATGGTCGGCTTCTGGGCGACGCTCTCGCTCAACATCCCGGACTTCAGCCGCTTTGCCGATTCGCAGAGGAGCCAGATCGTCGGGCAGGTGATCGGCCTGCCGCTCACGATGTTCCTGTTCGCCGGGCTCGGCGTGCTCATGACGGCCGCGTCCAGGCAGCTGGTCGGCGAGACCGTTGCCGACCCGATCACGCTGATTGGCCGCATCGACAGCCCCTTCTGGGTCGTGCTCGCGATGTTCGTGATTATCATCGCGACGATCTCGACGAACACGGCCGCCAACATCGTCTCGCCGACGAACGACTTCCAGAACCTCGCCCCGAGGCGCATCAACCGCACGCGCGGCGTGCTGCTGACGGGCCTCATCGGCATCCTGCTGATGGGCTGGGAGCTCCTGAAGAAGATGGGCTGGCTCGAGTCGGACGTGAGCGTCGAGAGCCTGTACTCGAACTGGCTGATCGGCTATTCGAGCCTGCTCGGGCCAATCGCGGGCATCATGATCGTGGACTACTTCGTCGTGCGGCGGCAGGACCTCGATCTGGCGGGCCTGTACCGCGACGACGGGCCGTACCCCGCCTGGAACCGGGCGGGCTTCGTCGCCTTCCTCGTGCCGGTCGGCCTCACGCTGGTCGCCATCACGACCGGCTGGCTCGGCTGGTTCTACGACTACGGCTGGTTCACGGGCTCGCTGCTCGGCGGTTTGATCTATCATCTGGCGAGCGGGAAGAGGAGGGCGCCGTGACGCTCCTGATCCGTGGCGGGACGGTGGTGACGGCCGAGCAGACGCTGCGCGCCGACGTGCTCTGCGCCGACGGGCGCATCGCGGCCGTCGGCCCCGGCATCGCGGCCCCGACAGGCGCCGAGGTCGTCGACGCGGGCGGCCAGTACGTGATGCCGGGCGGCATCGACCCGCACACGCACATGCAGCTGCCCTTCATGGGCACGGTCGCGAGCGACGATTTCTACACCGGCACCGCGGCGGGGCTCGCCGGCGGGACCACGATGATCATCGACTTCGTGATCCCCAACCCGAAGCAGAACGTGATGGCGGCCTACCGCGAGTGGCGCGGCTGGGCGGAGAAGGCGGTCGCCGACTATTCCTTCCACGTCGCGATCACCTGGTGGGACGAGACGGTCGCTGCCGACATGGAGACGCTGGTGCGCCAGCACGGCGTCAACAGCTTCAAGCACTTCATGGCCTACAAGGGCGCGATCATGGCGGACGACGAGACGCTGGTGAACAGCTTCTCGAGGGCGCTCACGCTCGGCGCGCTCTGCACGGTGCACGCGGAGAACGGCGAGCTCGTGTACATGCTGCAGGACCGCATCTTCCGCGCCGGCATCACCGGGCCCGAAGGCCATCCGCTGTCGCGCCCGCCGGAAGTCGAGGGCGAGGCCGCGAACCGTGCGATCCGCATCGCCGAGGTGCTGCGCGTGCCGCTCTACGTTGTGCACGTTTCCTGCCGGCAGGCGCTGGAGGCGATCACGCGCGCGCGCAATGAAGGCCAGCGCGTCTTCGGGGAAGTGCTCGCGGGTCACCTGCTGGTGGACGACTCGGTGTACCGCGACCCGGACTTCGCGCGCGCAGCCGCGCACGTCATGAGCCCGCCGTTCCGCGGCCGCGAGCACCAGGAGGCGCTCTGGCGCGGCCTGCAGTCCGGCAGCCTGCAGACAACGGCGACCGACCACTGCTGCTTCTGCGCGCCGCAGAAGGCCGCGGGCCGCGACGACTTCCGCAAGATCCCGAACGGCACCGGCGGCATCGAGAACCGCATGGAGGTGCTCTGGCACCACGGCGTCAACGCCGGCCGCCTGACGATGAACGAGTTCGTGCGCGTGACCTCCGCGAACGCCGCGCAGATCTTCAACATCTACCCGCGCAAGGGCAGCGTGGCCGTCGGCGGCGATGCCGACCTCGTGGTCTGGGATCCGGCTGCCTCCAAGACGATCTCGGTGAAGACGCACAGGCAGAACGTGGACTACAACATCTTCGAGGGCATGACCGTGAAGGGATGCGCCTCGCACACGGTGAGCGGGGGCAAGCTTGTCTATGCGAAGGGCGAGCTGCGCGTGGAGCGCGGCGCCGGCCGCTACGTAAACCGGCCCCCGTTCGCGCCCTACTACGAGGCGCTGCGGCGCCAGGCGGACCTCGCGAAGCCGTCTGCGGTCCCGCGACCGCGCTGAGCCGATGTCCGCGCGGAATCCCGACGTCGCACCGGGGCGGTTGCCTGCCGAGGAAATCGAGCGGAACTTCGGGGACCTGCACCCGCCGCTGTCGAAGTCCGAGGCGCTGATTGCCGCCGACCGCTGCTATTTCTGCTACGCGGCACCCTGTACCGCGGCTTGCCCGACGGGAATCGACATCCCGCGCTTCATCCAGGGAATCAGGAGCGGCGACCTCGAGGGCGCGGCCGTTGCGATCCTGTCCGAGAACGTGATGGGCGGCATGTGCGCGCGGGTCTGCCCGACCGAGGTCCTCTGCGAGGAAGCCTGCGTGCGCAACCTGCACGAGGACCGTCCGGTGGACATCGGCCTGCTGCAGCGCCACGCGACCGACTCCTTCCTGCAGTCCGGCCGGCAGCTGTTCGCGCGCGCGCCCGCGACCGGCCATCGCATCGCGGTCGTCGGCGGCGGTCCTGCGGGGCTCTCGTGCGCGCATCGGCTCGCCATGCTTGGCCACTCCGTCACGGTCTACAGCCGCGACGCCAAGCTGGGCGGCCTCAACGAGTACGGCATCGCCGCGTACAAGACGGTCGATGATTTCGCGCAGCGTGAGGTCGAGTGGATCCTCGGCATCGGCGGCATCGAGGTGAAGACCGGCGTCGCGCTCGGCCGCGAGGTCTCGCTCGCACAGCTCTGCCGCGGCTACGACGCCGTGTTCCTGGCGACCGGGCTCGCCGGCACCCACCGGCTGGGCCTCGAGCACGAAGATCTGCGCGGCGTCGTGGACGCGATCCGCTTCATCGCGGAGCTCCGCCAGGCTGCCGACAAGGCCGCGATCGCGGTCGGCCGGCACGTGGTCGTGATCGGCGGCGGCATGACCGCGATCGACGTCGCCGTGCAGTGCCGGCGCCTCGGCTCGGAGGACGTGACGATCGTCTACCGCCGCGGGCGCGAGCACATGGGGGCGAGCCGCTACGAGCAGGAGCTCGCGCTCGGCGAGGGCGTGCGCATCCGGCATTGGGCGCGGCCGACGCGTCTCGTAGGCAGCGACCACGTCACGCGCGTGGAGTTCGAGGGCACGCGCATCGGGGCCGACGGCCGGCTCGAGGGGACCGGCGAGACGTTCGCGGTCGCGGCGGACGTCGTCTTCAAGGCTATCGGCCAGGAGATGGACTGGGACGGCCTCGGCGCGGCCTCCGCGGTGCTGCAGGTCGAGAACGGGCGCATCGCCGTGGACGGCAACCGCAAGACCTCGCTCGACAACGTCTGGGCGGGCGGCGACTGCGTGGCCGGCGGCAAGGACCTGACCGTCACCGCCGTGCAGGACGGCAAGCTCGCCGCGGAGTCCATCGACCGCTGGCTGCGGTCGGGGAGGGCATCATGACGAAACCCGGAAACGGCGCCATGGACCTGGCCTCCGAGTTCCTCGGCATCCGCTCGCCCAATCCCTTCTGGCTGGCCTCCGCGCCGCCGACCGACAAGGCCTACAACGTCAACCGCGCCTTTGAGGCCGGCTGGGGCGGCGTGGTATGGAAGACCCTGGGCGAGGACCCGCCGATCGTCAATGTCAGCGGCCCGCGCTATGGCGCGATCCACGGCAACGACCGGCGCGTCATCGGCTTCAACAATGTCGAGCTGATCACCGACCGGCCGCTCGCAACCAACCTGGCGGAGATCCGCCAGGTCAAGCGCGACTGGCCCGACCGCGCGCTCGTGGTCTCGGTGATGCTGCCGATGAACCGCGAGGCCTGGGCGAAATACGTGCCGATGATCGAGGACACGGGCGCCGACGCGCTCGAGCTCAACTTCGGCTGCCCGCACGGCATGTCCGAGCGCGGCATGGGCTCGGCGGTCGGCCAGGTGCCCGACTACATCCGGCAGGCGGCGGAATGGTGCAAGTCAGTCGCGCGCATCCCGGTGATCGTCAAGCTGACGCCGAACGTCACCAGCATCCTGCCGCCCGCGAAGGCGGCGAAGGAGGGCGGCGCCGACGCGGTCTCCCTCATCAACACGGTCAACTCGATCATGCGCGTGGACTACGACACGCTCACGATGTACCCCGCGACCGACGGCAAGGGCTCGCACGGCGGCTACTGCGGGCCGGCGGTGAAGCCGATCGCGCTGCACATGGTCGCCGAGATCGCCCGGCACCAGGAGACGGCGGGCCTGCCGATCTCCGGCATCGGCGGAGTCACCGACTGGCGCGACGCGGTCGATTTCCTCGCGCTCGGCGCGAGCAACGTGCAGGTCTGCACGGCCGCGATGGTCTATGGCTTCAGGATCATCGACGACCTGCGGAGTGGACTGAGCCATTTCCTGCGGGACAAGGGCATGACGAAGGTCTCCGACCTCGTGGGCCGTGCCGTGCCGTCCGTGACCGACTGGCAGTACCTGAACCTGAACTACGTCGTGAAGGCGCGGATCGACCAGGAGCTCTGCATCCAGTGCGGCCGCTGCCATATCGCCTGCGAGGATGCCTCGCACCAGGCCATCACGCATACCGTGAACGGGCAACGCCGTTTCGAGGTCATCGACGCGGAATGCGTCGGCTGCAACCTCTGCGTCAGCGTCTGCCCGGTGCCGGATTGCATCACGATGGAACGCCTCGAGTCCGGCGTCGACCCGCGCACCGGCCAGCCGATCAGGTCCGAGCCGGCGGACTGGACCACCCATCCGAACAACCCGATGCGGCGCTGCCCGCCGTGATGCCAGACTGGCAGGCGATGCTCGCCGTCGCGATCGAGGAGGCGAGGCAGGGCCTGGCCGAGGGCGGGATCCCCATCGGGGCAGCCCTCTTCGACGGCCAGGGGAGGCTCCTGGGACGCGGCCACAATCGCCGCGTCCAGGAGGGCGACCCCTCCGTGCACGGTGAGACCGACGCCTTCCGCAAGGCCGGCCGCCAGCGGTCCTACCGCGACAAGGTCATGGTCACGACGCTGGCGCCCTGCTGGTATTGCAGCGGGCTCATCCGGCAGTTCAACATCGGCACGGTGGTCGTCGGCGAGTCGGTCAACTTCGCGGGCGGGCTGGACTGGCTGCGGCAGCACGGCGTGCGGGTCGTCGACCTGCATTCCCGGGACTGCACCCGGATGCTGGGCGACTGGATCTGCGCCCATCCTGAGGTCTGGAACGAGGACATCGGGGTGTCCTAGACACGACCGGCGCCAACTGGAATATGATCGGCGCCATCCTTCCGCCTTCAACTGGGGAGATTCCATGAACAAGAAGAACCTGGCGGTCCTGATGACGGCCGCCCCGATCGCAGGCCTCGCATTCAGTCCGGCGGCATTCGCGCAGGACACGTTCGAGCCCGTGATCGTCACCGCTCAGAAACGCGAGCAGAGCATCTATGAGGTGCCCGTCGCGATCAGCGCCTTCAACGCCGACACCATCGAGCGGCAGGGCATCACGGACCTGACCGACATCGGCAAGTTCGTGCCGAACCTGAACGTCACCGGTTTCTCGGCGGGCCACACGTCCTCCGCCAACCCGTTCATCCGCGGCATCGGCATCCAGGACCACCTGATCACCACCGACCCGGGCGTCGGCGTGTACGTGGACGGCGTGTACCTGGGCCGGCAGGTGGGTCAGAACTGGAGCCTCGCCAATATCGAGCGAGTGGAAGTCCTGCGCGGCCCGCAGGGCACGCTCTACGGGCGCAACTCCATCGGCGGCGCCATCAACATCATCACGCGCAAGCCGGGCGAAGAGGGCGGCAAGGTGTCGCTGACGGCCGGCTCCCGCGGCCGGCTGAATGCCGAGGGCTATGCCAACGTGCGGCTGTCGGACCAGGTCGCCGTGTCCTTCACCGGCGCCTTCCAGCGCCGCGACGGCCTTGGTGACTTCCTGTTGCTGGACAACCCGCGCAAGGAAGTGGGCGAACTGCAGGACGTGTCGGGGCGGGTGGCCCTGCTGTGGGAGCCCACCGACCGGCTGTCGTTCCTGCTCGCGGTGGATGCCAACGAGGGCGACAATGGCCTGCGGCCGTATGACACGCTGATCGACGAGCTGGAACTGACCAATGGCACCTACACGGGCGCCCTGTACGCCGCCGGGTACCGGAACTCCGACGGCGCCGCGGACCCCTACGACAACAACACCGGGCAGTCCGAGCAGATCGCCGTCACGAACGAGGCGCAAGGCGTGTCCCTGACCGTGGACTTCAAGGCGAATGACGCCCTGAACGTCCGGTTCATCGCGAGCGACCGCAGCTCCGAATACTCGTCGGGCCTCGACGACGACGGCTTCTTCGACGATTTCCTCACGTTCCCGGAGGACGGCGAGGCCGACCAGACCTCGATCGAGCTGCAGTTCAGCGGCAAGACCGGCGCCTGGGACTACGTCGCCGGGCTGTACCACTTCGAGGAGGACGGCGGCAACACGCAGTTCCCGTACACCTTCAACGGCGGCGGCGGCGGCTTTTTCTTCCTCGGGCAGGACGTGGAGAGCCAGGCGGCGTATGCAAACGTCGGGTATTCGTTCTCCGATGCGCTGCGCGTAGCGGCCGGCGTGCGTCACACGCGCGACGACAAGACGGCCCGCACGATCCTGATCCCCGGGGTGCTGGACGAGACGCAGAGTCGCGACTGGTCGGAGACGAGCTGGGACGTGTCCGCGTCATACAAGTTCAACGACCGCATGACGGCCTACGGCACGATCCAGAGCGGCTACCAGTCGGGGCAGTTCCCGCCGCGGCCGTTCTGCCTGTTCGGCTGGTTCTTCGGCGGCGCGCCCTACTGCTTCCTGGCGAACGACAACGTTACGGCGCAGAACTACGAAATCGGCCTCAAGGGGCAGCCGTTCGACAACCTGGAGATGAGCATCGCGGTCTTCTACACCGACTACAAGGACCTGCCGTACCAGGTCAGCACCACGTCGGGCGCAGGCTTCAACACGGTGAACATCATCGTGGACCAGGTCTCGCAGGGCGTCGAATGGGAGGGCACCTGGGTGGTCAGCGACAATTTCCGGCTGCACTCGACGCTCGGATACATCGACGCGAACGTCCAGGATCCGAATCCTGCGGCCGTCGCGCCGTTGACGCCTGAACTGACTGCGTCGTTGAGCCCGGAATTCACGTTTCCGGCTGGCAGCGGCGAGGTGACGCTGCGGGCGGACTACTCGTATCGCGACAAGATGTTCGGCGAGCCGAGTTCAGATCCGGGCCGCTTCACCTTCATCGACAGCCGCGAGATCGTCAACTTCGACATCAGCTACCGGCCGAATGACGGCGACTGGACGGTCGCCGCCTACGGCCGCAACGTCACGGACGAGCGCTACGACAATGCGCGACTGAACGTCACCGATTACGTGCTGATCATGCTCAGCAACGACGCCAGCGAGTTCGGGGTCCGCTTCACCAAGGAGTTCTGAACCGCTGATCGCGCTGCTCGAAGCTCGCCGCGCCGGACTGTTCCGGCGCGGCGAGATCCGCAAGAACATCGTCGCGGGCGTCATCGTCGGCATCGTCGCGCTGCCGCTCGCGATGGCGTTTGCGATCGCCTCGGGCGCCAAGCCGGAGCAGGGGCTCTACACCGCGATCGTGGCCGGGCTCGCGGCCTCGGTGCTGGGCGGGACCCGCGTGCAGATCACCGGGCCCACCGGCGCCTTCATCGTGGTGCTGGCAGGGATCACCGCGCAGTACGGATTCGCCGGGCTGCAGGTGGCGACACTGATGGCGGGCCTCATCCTGCTCGGGATGGGGTTCGCGCAGCTCGGCAGCGTGATCCGCTTCATCCCGAACCCGGTGATCGTCGGCTTCACCTCCGGGATCGCGGTGATCATCTTCGTCGGCCAGTGGAAGGACTTCTTCGGCCTGCACCCGGCGGAGGTCGGCGCCCACTTCCACGAGAAGGTCTGGACCCTGATGCAGGCGCTGCCGGACTTCGACCTGGCGACGACGGGCATCGCGCTGCTGGCGCTCGCCATCCTGGTGGCCGGCAACCGGCTGCTCGACCGCGTCCCGGGCCTCGGCCGCGTGCCGGCGCCGCTGGTCGCCATGGTGCTCGCGACGGCGGTTCAGGCCTTTTGGCAGTTCCCGGGCGTGGCGACGATCGGCACTGCGTTCGGCGGCATCCCGCGCACGCTGCCCGAGTTCCACTGGCCCGATCTCTCGCTCGCGGACGTGTTTCAGCTGATCGGCCCCGCTTTCGCGATCGCGCTGCTGGGAGCGATCGAATCGCTGCTGACGGCGGTCGTCGCCGACGGCATGACCGGCACCCGCCACGATCCCAACCAGGAACTGCTCGGACAGGGCGCCGCGAACGTGCTCGCGCCCATGTTCGGCGGTTTCGCGGCGACCGGGGCGATCGCGCGCACCGCGACCAGCGTGAGGAACGGTGGCACCAGTCCGCTCGCCGGTATCGTGCACTCGCTGTTCCTGGTGCTCGTCATCGTGCTGTTCGCGCCACTGGCATCGCACGTTCCGCTGGCGGCGCTGGCCGCCATCCTGTTCTTCGTCGCCTGGAACATGAGCGACGTGCGCCACTTCGGCCGGCTGTTGCGCCGCGCGCCGCGGTCCGACAAGCTCGTGCTGCTGATCACCTTTGCATTGACCGTATTCGTGGATCTGGTGATCGCGGTCAACGTCGGCGTGGTGATCGCGGCGCTGCTGTTCATGCGCCGCATGGCGGAGTCGGTCAGCGTGCAGGAGGAGGTCTTCGGCGGGCCCGAGGGCCGCGCCGACACCGAGGTGCCGCAGGAACTCGCGCTGCCGCCCTCGGTGCTGGTCTACCGCATCGACGGGCCGTTCTTCTTCGGCGCCGCCGAGAAGCTCGAGAGCACTGTCGAGCGGGCGCAGTTGCACGTCGAGACGGTCGTGATCCGGCTCGGTCGCGTGCCCTTCATGGACGCGACCGGCATGTACACGTTCTCGGAGATCATCGAGCGGTTCCATCGCCGCGGCATCCGGGTGCTGCTGTGCGGAATCCAGGAGCGGCTGCGCCGCCAGCTCGAGCGCGCACGGATCCTGGCGCTGGTCGGCGACGAGAACGTCTGCGCCAGCATGATCGAGGTGGCGCGGCGGGTCGCACCAGCAGCCTAGGCCGGCTCGACGTTCGCGTTCAGGCGGAACAGGTTGCCCGGGTCGTACTTCTTCTTGATCTGGCGCAGCCGCGGGAGGTTGCCCTGGTAGTTGTCGTCGCGCACGGATTGCGCCTCGTCGGCCGTCTCGACGGTGTAGTAGCCGCGCGTGAATGCCTCGGGTCCGCCGGCCCAGAAGCGCCGCAGCCAGTCCATGTGCGGCGCGCCGTCCCGGTCCAGCTTCCAGGACACCACGGAGAGCATGTTGTGGGTCGCATAGCGGTGCGGGAACGCGGTGGCGTCCGCGCGCACGCGGGCGACGGCGCCGCCGCCGTGCTGGAAGAACAGCACGGTGGAGCGCTCCGGGTGCGGCTCGAAGCCGTCCACGATGGCGTCCACGAGCGCGTCCGGGTAGGCGCCGATAAAGCCCGACTTGAGGTAGGTGCCCTCGTTGCGCGGGTCGCTGCGGTCGGTGCTCTTCTGGATCGCCACGTAGTCCTGGGCACGGACGGTGTCGGCCATCGGCGTGCCAAGCTTGCGCAGCGGCGCCAGCACGGCCTCGGCGCGCTCGGCCGGCCCGGAATAGCAGACGTGGAACATGCTGATGCCAGGCTGGCCACCGGGCGGCGCGACGATCGCCGCGTCCACGTACAGGTCGTCGGCGGCCGCAGCGCTGCATTCGCCGTACAGCGTGAGCAGCTCGCGGGCGCGGGCGATCGGGTACACGAGGTTGCCGCCGATGATCTGGCGCTGCATCGGGTGCAGCTGGAACTCGAAATTGGTGACGACTCCGAAGTTGCCGCCGCCGCCGCGCACGCCCCAGTACAGGTCCTCGTTCTCCTCCGCGCAGGCATGCCGGAAGCTCCCGTCCGCGGTCACGACCTCGACCGAGCGGACGTTGTCCAGGGCGAGGCCGAAGCGCCGGGCCACGCGCCCGAAGCCGCCGCCCGTCGTGAGCCCGCCGACGCCCGTGTGCGATACCGTGCCCGCGGTCGTCACCAGGCCGAGCGCCATCGTCTCGTGGTCCATGTCGCCCAGCAGGCTGCCGCCGTCCACCCAGGCGCGGCGCGCGATGGGGTCGACGCGCACGCCGCGGAAGCGCGACAGGTCGATCTGCATGCCGCCCTCGCAGGTGGACTTGCCGCCCGGCGAGTGGCCGCCGCACTTCACCGCCAGCAGCAGGTTGCGCTCGCGCGCGAATGTCACGGCGGTGCGGATGTCGGCCACGCCCACCGGCTGCACGACGAGCGCAGGGTGCCTGTCGATGGACTCGTTCAGCACGCGGCGCGCCTGTTCGTAGCCCGGGTCGCCCGCGAGCAGCAGACCCCCGCGTAACGCCGCCCGCAGCTCCTTGACGGCCGCCTGCTCGATGACAGTGGTGACGCCCGAGCCGGTGACGGCCGGGATGCCGCCGGCGGCCTGGGTGGCCGCCTGGTCCAGCGCGAGGAGCCTGCCATAGGGCAGGGCGCAGGCGACGGCTGCCGCCACGGAAGACTGGAAGAAATGACGGCGATTCATGCGGTTTCCCCCGTAGCGGCCGGTTCGTTCCTGGTGGCCGGGCGCAGCAATAGTACTGCCGCGTAGAGTACGACCGCCACCACGCCCCAGCGGAGCGCCACCAGCGGTAGCGACTTGACCAGGAACGCGGCGGCAAGCACCAGCGGCACGCCGCCGATCGCGAGGCCGATGACGACCCGCAGGTCGATGCGCTCCGCGCGCACGAAGCGCATGCCGCAGACCGGCATCAGGAAGGCGCAGGCGCCCATCATGATCGGGAACGCGGCGATCGGGTTGAGGCCCAGCAGCGACAGCAGGATGAGCGACGGCGCGTAGAGCCCGATGCCAAAGGTCATGAGCGCGCCCAGCACGAAGTGCGCGGCGACCGCGACCGCAAACGGGCCGGCGGGAAGCGCGAGCGCGTCGCCGCCGCCCGGCAGGAGCTCCAGGTTGGTGAGCGCATACAGGGCCGCGGCGACGAGGAGCGCGATGCCGACGACGACCTGCACCGTGCGCACCGGCAGGCGCACCACGATGGGCGCGCCGATGAGCGAGCCGGCGACGGCGGAGGCGATACAGGCCGCGAGCAGCACCGGATCGACGTCCACCAGCTTGATGAAGATCAGTGCCTGCGCGATCGTCGGCAGGCAATGGCCCGCATTGAGGGTCGCAGGAATGAAGCTGTCCGGCACCAGGCGGCGCAGCTTGATCCAGGCGGTCGTCGTCGCGAAGGAGCCGATGCCGAGCGTGTCGAGGAAGTTCGTCACGCCGCCGAGGCCGATGGACTCCACGGTCGGGCGCATCTGGCCGCGCCGCGCGGCGGTCTGCAGGAGGACGGTCGTGAACGCGACGCCGAGGAGGCCGAGCCCGGCGAGCAGAACGGCGACGATCATTCGGCCGGGCGCCGGGACATGGTGCGTACTCTAGCCGATCCGGCTTAACATCTGCCGGACGCACCGCTGGGAGTCCCGACCGATGCCGATCAAGCCTTGGCGATGGCTGCCGCGATGGATGCCGGCGGCATTCCTGCTTGCGGCCCTTGGTGCCGCAATCCCGGCGGCCGGCGAGGAGCCGGACCCGGAGTTCGAGCCGGATCCGGACGAGGCCGCCCTGGCTGGCGACGAGCCGCCCGCGGAAGGCGACTTCGAAGAAGAGCCGCGGCCCGAGGAAGAACCGCTGGCGGCTGATGAGGACGAACCCGCGCCGTTCGAGGAGTGGGACGGCGTTCCCATGGGCGAGGACGAGGAATGGGTCGAGGAAGTGTTCGTGGACGAATCGGACGACGCGATCCCGTCCGATCCCGCGCTCGAGTCGCCGGACGAGGAGTGGGTCGTCACCGAATTTGCCGATGACGGCGACTGGGTCGAGGACCTGCCTGTGGCGAGCGAAGATGGCGTCTTCGGGTCCGGCGGCATGCCGACGATACGAAAGACGAAGCGCAAGCCGAAACCGGCAGGCGCGGACGACGACGACGTGCCTTACTCGACCGGCGGCAAGGCGGTGCGGGACGCCGGCGCGCCGTGGCAGGCACAGATCTACTACCCGCACTCGGCGTCGCAGTGGGCGGAAAAACTCAGGAGCGGCGTTCCGCTGTGGCAGCTCCAGCATTATTGCGGGGGCACGCTGATCGCGGAGGACTGGGTGCTGACGGCGGCTCACTGCATCGATGACAGCATGGTCAAGGCGGGCTACCGCGTGCGGCTCGGCGTGCAGGACATCTCGAAGGCCGGCGGCTGGAGCTACCGGATCGACCGCATCGTGCGGCATTCGCAGTTCGCCTCGAAGAAGCTGCCGGAGTCGCCCAACATGTACGCCAACGACATCGCGCTGGTGCACATCGTCGAGGACGTCCGGCAGCCGCCGCGCGACCCCGCGCGCGTGCGCGCGATACCGGTCTACGAACGGCCCGTGCCCGGCGGCGCCGAAGTGACGGGCACCGGCTGGGGCAAGACCGAGGCCGTCGAGGGCCATGCGCCGAACGCGATACTGATGAAGGTGGACCTGCGCGTGATGGACACGCAGCGTTGCCAGCAGCTGCCCGGCTACGGGCCGCAGAAGATCCACGGCAGGGTGATCTGCGCGGCGCACCCGACGCGCTCGACCTGCCAGGGCGACAGCGGCGGCGCGATCACGCTGACGAACGGCGCCCCGACCGTCGTCGGCGTCGTCAGCTGGGGAAAGAAGCGCTGCGCCGGCGATGGCCAGCCCGGCGCCTACACGCGCGCCGAGAGCTACCTGGACTGGATCCGGCAGGCGATGGCGCTCGATCCGTCCCGCGGCTCGCTGCCGTGACGGCCTGCAGATAAAGAAAGGCCGCCCCGGCCTGCGCCGGGGCGGCCCTGGCCCAAGCCCGCGTTCAGCCGCCTGCGGGCGCCGGTTCCGGCTCGGAGACCTTGTCGCCGCTCGTTGCCTCTGCGTCCATGGATCCGTCGTCCGCCGGGGCCGCTTCGGCCGGCGCCGCGGTTTCGGCCGGTGCCGCCTCTGCCGGCGCCGCTTCCGGTGCCGCTGCCTCTTCCTTCTTCGCGCAGGCCGCGAGCAGCAGGACCGCCGCCGCAGCCGCGATGGCTGTCGTCAATTGCCGCATGGTGTCTCCCCTGGTTCTGGTACCCGGCGTTACGGGCGCCGGTTGCTCCGAGACTAGTCGAAGCCGAGGCGTTTCAGCAAATCCTGGAACCGCGGGTCGCCCCGCATCGGGTCGAGCAGGGGGTCATTGCGCAGGTAGATGAGCCCGGAGTCGCCATGCACGAGGGCCTGGCCCAGGTGCGCGAGCGCCGCTTCACGCCGGCCCCAGTCGGCCAGCACCTGGGCCTGCTGGTAATGAGCGCTGTCCCCGAAATCGGCGACGAGTTGCGAGAGTGCCGTCTCGGCCTCAGCCTGGCGTCCGAGCCGTCGCAGGACGACGGCAAGCCCGGCGAGACGGACATCCGCCGCCGGCTCGGCCTCGTACTCCGACCGCGCCTCGTCGAGGCGTCCCTGCATCAGCAGCGCATCGCCGATCGCCGCGTGCGCGCGCGACAGCTTCGGGTTCATCTCCAGCGCCCGACGCATGGGCGGGATCGAGGCCGCCCAGTTCCGCGCCGCGTATTCGATCGAGCCCGCTGCCCGGTGCAGCAGCGGATTCAGGCGGTCGAGCACGAGCGCGCGCTGCATCGCCTCCGATGCCTCGCGCTGCCGGCCGGTGCGGGCCGAGTACAGCGCGTAGCGCGCGAGCACCGTGGCTTCGCCCGCGCCGAGCTCGCGAGAGCGTTCGAATGGAACGCGCGCCGCCCGCGCGTCGAGCCGGCCCTGGAACAGCGTGGATCCGAGCGTCGAGTGGGCATCCGCGAAATCCGGGGCCAGCGCGATCGCGCGCTCGGCGGATGCGACCGCGGCATCATAGAGCGCCGCAAGTTCCGCGGCCTCTCCGTACTGGTTCGCGATGGCGGTCAGCGTGCGGGCGCGCGCGGCATGGGCGGCGGCATAACCGGGATCGGCCGCGATCGCCGCGTCGAATTGCGCGAGCGCGGCGCGCTCCGAGGCCTCGTCCGCGCTCAGGTCGTAGAGCGCGCGGCCGCGCAGATAGGCGTCGTAAGCGAGGATATTGTCGGTCCCGCCGACGACTGCCGGGGCGACCGGCGTTGCGCCGTCCGGCGGCGCGAAGCGGGTCACGAGCGACTGCGCCACGGTGCCCGCGATCTCGCGCTGTACCGCGAAGATGTCGCTGAGCGCGCGGTCGAAGATCTGCGACCAGCGGCTGAAACCCGTCCCGCCGTCGATCAGGTCGGCGGTCACGCGGACGACGTTCCCGGCGCGGCGGACGCTGCCGTCCAGCAGGTACGCGACGCCGAGCTTCTCGGCGATGGTCACGGCGTCGTCCTTGCGGTCCCGGAACTGGCCGGAGGAGGCCTGCGCCATCACCTGCAGGTCCAGGTTGCGCGCAAGCGTCGCGCGCAACTCTTCCGACAGGCCGTCGGAGAAATAGTCCTGATCGGCGCTGCCGCTCAGGTTCACGAATGGCAGCACCGCGATGCTGTTCGCGCCCGCGCCCGGTCGCCTCGCCGCGAGACCGTACCACCAGGTCGCGAATCCGGCGACGCCGGCGCCGGTCGCGCCTGCGACGATCGCGACGAGGCGTCGTCGCGTGAGCCGCGACGGCGGGCTTCGCGGCGCCGCCGCGACGGGCCGGCCCGTGGCCGCGCCGATGCCGCGCACGATCGCGGCGACTTCCGCAGCGTCCGAGCCACCGCGCCAGCGGGAGAGGTCCACGGCCTGGTACTGCCGGAAGCCCAGCGGGGGTTCGGTGCCGTCGAGTGTCGCAGGCACCAGCTTGCGCAGGTCGCGCCCGCGCGCCGCCTCGTCCAGCACCCAGTCGGAGCCGACCGAAGACCGGGACCAGACGACGACCACGGCGTCGCACTTGTCGAGAGCCGCCTCGATGGATTTCGCGAACGCGGCGCCGCCCTCGATGAGCGCATCCCACCACACGTCGTAGCCGGCTGCTTCCAGGGCGGTGGCGAGCTTCGCGGCGCGCTCCTGGTCGGAGCGCGCATAGCTCAGGAAGACCGTCGGGCGCGCGTCGCCATCCCCCATGCCCCGGGGAGTCTACAATGCCGGCACGCATGACGGTTCCGGATCGCCTGCCGCAATTCCACATCGCCGGCTTTACCGGCCATCGCCAGCTCCGTGATGCCGCCGCGGTGTCCGGCTGGCTCGCCGCCGCGCTCCGGGAACTGAAAGGGCTCGCGCCGGGCGAGTGGATCGCCGCTTCGTCGGCCGCGGCTGGCAGCGACCTGCTGTTCGCGCGCGCGGCGCAAGGGCTCGGCATGTCCTGGCAGGCGCTGCTGCCGCTGCCGGAGGCCGAATTTCGCACGGATTTCACCGGCGAGGAATGGCGCGAGGCCGAGGCGCTCCTGAGCTCGGCGGAGTCGGTGACGGCGCTTTCCGGCAGCGCCAGCCGCGAGGAAGCGTACCTCGACTGCGGCATCGAGACCGTGAACGCCTGCGACGTGCTGATCGCGCTCTGGGACGGCGAGCCGGCGCGCGGCCGCGGCGGCACCGCGGAGATGGTCGCCTATGCGCGCGAGCTCGCGAAGCCGCTCATCGTCATCGACCCGGAAACCGGCGCTACGAGGCGGGAGAACCTCGCGCGATTCCAGCCAGCGGATCCGGAGCTCGCGTACCTGAACGCGCTGCCCGATGCGGGCGGCGCCGGCGACGTCTCCGGCGACGGGCGCGGACCGGTGCTCGCGCTCTACCGCAAGGCAGATGCTGCCGCGAACAGGAGCGCGCCCCGGTTCCGGCTGCTCACGGTCGCGACCGTCCTGCTGCACGTCGCGGCGACCATCGTCGCGACCGCCGCGCTCGCGTTCGGCTGGCACTCGCTGCTCCTGCCCTGGGCCAAGCTGCTGCTCGTGCTCGGCGCCCTCGGCGCCGCGCTCGCGATCCGCCACTACCGGGCGCAGCGCAACTGGGTGCGCTGCCGCCTGGCGGCGGAGGTCTGCCGCGCCGCGCTCGCGACCTGGGGCATGCCGCGGCGCGCCGCGTTGTTCGGGGACCTCGAGCTGCCGGGGGCGCGGCAACTGCTGCGCTCGCTGCACATGCTCCACCGCCGCGGGGCGCCCGAGAAGCGCGCCAACCTCGACACTTTCCGCCAGGAGTACCGCAGCGCCCGGCTCGAAGACCAGCTGTGCTATTACCGCGAGCGCATCCGGCGCGCCGTGCCGCTGCTTGCGCGGCTGCGCGCAGGTTTCGCGGTCAGCACGGTGCTTGCGATTGCCTGCATGGCGGCCTACGCGCTGCACCGCACGTTTGCGCTTCCGCCAATCCCGCCGGCCCTGGACGCGGTCGCCTTCCAGTTCCTGCCCATCGTCCTGCCGGTCGTCGCGGCCGCCTTCGTCGCGCTCGTGTCCATCAACGACCTGCACCGGCGGGTGGCGCGCTACCGCGAGATGTGCGCGCTGCTCGAGGCGGCGCACCGTCAGGCTGGAGTCACGCACAGCTGGCGGAGCCTCGAGCACCTCGTGCGCCACACCGAGCGCGCGCTGCTGCACGAGGTGCTCGAGTGGCACACGCTGATGAGCCACCTCGACCGGCACTGAGCTTGCGAAGCTGCCGCGCGGGTTGAGACAATGGCGGGGTCCCCTTACCGGAAAACCCCGCATGCACCCGATCCTTGCCAGGCGGCGCCTGGTCGCCGCGCTCCTGTCCTGCGCCCTCGTCCTGCCCGTGGCCGCGGCGCCCGCAGCGCCGCCGGAAGTCTCCGCGATGGCGCTCGAGATCCTTGCCCGCTCGATCGGTTACCGGACGGTGCAGGGCGAGGGCCAGGTGCCGGCCTATGCGGAGTACCTGTCGGGAGTGCTGCAGTCGGGCGGCTACCGGGCCTCCGACATCACGATCACCCCGCTGGGCGAAACCGCCACGCTCGCCGCGCGCTGGCCGGGAACGGACGCCTCGCTCAAGCCGCTGGTGCTGATCGGGCACATGGACGTCGTCGCGGCCAGGCGCGAAGACTGGGAACGGGACCCATTCACCGCGGTGGTCGAAGGCGGCTACGTGTACGGCCGCGGCGCCGTGGACAACAAGTTCGGAATTTCGACGATGGTGGCGACGCTCCTGTGGCTGCGGCAGGAGGGATGGCAGCCGCGCCGCGAGATCGTGCTCGCGCTGACCGGCGACGAGGAGACCAGCCAGGATACGACCGCGGTGCTCGCACGGCAGTGGCAGCACGCCGAGATGCTGCTCAACAGCGACGCGGGCGGCGCCTCGATCGGCGACGACGGCAGGCCGGTCGTCTACGCGCTGCAGGCGGCCGAGAAGATGTACGTCGATTTCGAGATCAGCTTCACGAACCCGGGCGGGCACAGCAGCCGGCCAAGCGCGGACAACGCGATCTACTCGCTCGCGCGCGCGGTCACGCGGGTGTCGCAGCTGCGCTTCCCGGCGCACGCAAGCGAGCTGACCAAGGCCTATTTCCGCGCTGCCGGGCCGCTGACGCCGGGCGAGACGGGCCGGGCGATGCTGCGATACGCGGAGGACTCCTCGGACCGCGAGGCCTATGATCACCTGGCCGCCCTGCCCGAGTACGTCGGCCAGCTCGGCACGACCTGCGTCGCGACCATGGCAAAGGCCGGGCATGCGCCGAACGCGCTGCCACAGAGCGCGATGGTCATCGTCAACTGCCGGGTGTTCCCGGGCGAGCGCGTCGAGGACGTCCAGGGGGCGCTCGCGCGCGCCATCGACGACCCGGGGGCGACGTTCCGCATCGCCAACGAGCCGGTGCCGAGCGACGCCTCGCCGCTGCGCGAGGACGTGATGGCGGCGCTGCGCCGCGCGATCGACCTGCGCGTGCCGGGGCTGCCGATCGTGCCCTCGATGTCCGCCGGCGCGACGGACAGCCTCTACTTCCGCAACCTCGGCGTGCCGAGCTACGGCGTCGGTGGCGCGTTCATGAGCCCGCGTGATAACTACGCCCACGGCCTCAATGAGCGCGTGCCGGTCGCGACCATCGACGGCGCGCTCGTGCAGTGGCGGAGCCTCCTGCGCGACCTCGGCGGCTAGCGGGAGCCGCTAGGCGGAGGCTTGGCGCATGCGCTCGCGCTGCAGCAGGTAGAGCCCGGCGCCCACCACGATCGCGGATCCCGCGAGCATGCGGGCCCCGGGCAGCACCTGCCAGATCGCCCAATCGAGCCCCACGGCCCACACGAGCGCGGTGTATTCGTAGGGCGCGACCAGCGAGGCGGGCGCGAGGCGGAACGCCTCGGTGACCAGGTACTGCCCTGCCCAGCCCGTCAGCCCGATGGCGCCGATCCACCACCAGTCGACGGCGGCGATCGCCACCCAGGAAGGCGCCGCGATCGCCCCGGCGCCCGCCGACAGCATCAGCAGGTACCAGAACACCATGGAGGCCGTGGTGTCGGTGCGCGCGAGGACGCGCACCAGCACCACGATGACCGCATAGGCGAGCGCCGAGCCGAGCGTCGCGAGGCCCGCGAGGCTCACGATGCCCTCGACCGAGGGCTTCAGCATGACGAAGACGCCGGCAAGCCCCGCGACGACGGCGAACAGGAGGTGCCGGTCCACCTCCTCGCCGAGGATCACGGAGGCCGCGAGCACGACCAGCAGCGGCGAGCACATGAAGACGGCGTAGGTGTCCGCCATGCTCGCGCGCGCGAGCGCCCACAGGAAGCCCCAGAGCATGAACACGGCCAGCAGCGCCCTCAGCGCATGCAGGCCAAGCCGCACGGGCCTGAGCGCCCTCAATTCACGCGTCCACGCGTAGGTGAGCAGCACGAAGGGCAGCGAGGCCGCGCCGCGCAGGCAGGCGATCTGGATCGCCGGGTAGCGGCCGGAGAGCTGCTTCATCATCGCGTCCATGATCGAGAAGACGCCGACCGCCGCCAGCATCAGCAATACCCCGCGCAGGCGCACGGCGCGCTCGCTCATGGCGCGGGCAGCCGCTCGAGCAGGAGCTCCGCGAAACCGGCGAGCGCGGTGTGGTCCTGGTCGTCCGGGCCATCCGGGTCGCGGGCGTTCGAGTACGCGGCGATGATGAGCCGCCGGCCGTCCGGCAGCTCCGCGTACACGATCTCGGCGAGCGTGTCATAGGCGCCTCCGATCTTGCTCTCGTAGGCGGTGCCCTCCGGGAAGCCGCCGCCCATGCTGCTGTTGGCCGACAGGCGCGGGCGCCGCAGCCGCTCGCGCAGGTAGTCCCGCGCGGCCTTGCCGAAGTCCCCGCTCACGAGCGCGAGCATCAGGCTCGCGGAACCGTCCGCGTCCATGGAATTGCGTCCATGGCGCTCGAGTGCGAGCCGCTCGAGTCCCTCGGGCATCTCGCCCGAATTGGTCGGATAGGTCTTGTTCACGAGCCGCTGGCGGCCGAGAAGCCCGCGCCTTTCGAGCAGTTCCTCGGTGTACCTGCGCCGCGCGAACCAGGCCCCGTAGGCGGCGTCGTCGGCGGGACCGTTGACGGTGCCGGTGATGGCATCCACGACGACGCCCGTCGCGACGTTGTCGGAGTCGCGCAGCATCGGCAGCACCGATTCGTCGAGGCAGCCCACGGGACGTCCCTGCGACTCGCACCAGTGCGCTGCGGCGACGCCGAAAGCGAGCTTGACGCAGCTCGCCGGGTACCAGGGCCGGTCGCCGCCGACCGAGGCCGCGCGCCAGGCGCCGTCCGCGGACGCCAGCAGGACCGTCACGTCCAGCCGGTCGAAGCGCGCGCCGGCGAGGAACCGGGCGCGGGCATCCTCGAGCGCGCGCTGCAGCGTGGCGTCGTCCCGGGTGCGCGCAGCGGGCGCCGCGGGCGGCGGCGCGAGGGTTGCGCATGCGCAGGCGCCGGCGGACGCCAGGATCATTGCCAACGATCGCCAATGCACCGCCCGTCTCCCGCTACAATCGGCATGCACAGTAGCGTCCCGCAGGCGGAGCGACAACATGAAGGTCTACGGCAACGTGCTCGAGATGGTCGGCAGGACGCCGATGCTGCGCGTGAAGAAGCTCGACACCGGTTCCTGCGAGCTGTTCCTCAAGCTCGAGCTCATGAACCCGGCCGGCTCGATCAAGGACCGCATCGGCGTCACGATGATCGAGGAGGCGGAACGCCGCGGCGACCTGAAACCCGGCGGCACGATCGTCGAGGCGACCGCCGGCAACACCGGCCTCGGCCTCGCGCTGGTGGCGGCGCAGAAGGGCTACCGCGTGGTGCTGGTGCTGCCGGACAAGATGAGCCAGGAGAAGATCTTCAACCTGCGCGCCATGGGCGCGGAGGTGGTCCTCACGCGCTCCGATGTCGAGAAGGGCCACCCGGAGTACTACCAGGACGTCGGCGCCAGGCTCGCGCGCGAGAACGGCTGGTACCACATCAATCAGTTCGGCAACCCGGACAACCCGAAGTCGCACGCGATGACGACCGGCCCGGAGATCCTCGAGCAGATGGAGGGACGCGTGGACGCCGTCGTCGTCGGCATCGGCTCGAGCGGCACGATCGCGGGGCTCACGCAGTGCTTCCGCGAGCGCGCCCCGGGAATCGAGATCGTGCTGGCGGACCCGGAGGGCTCCGTGCTCGCCGACCAGGTGAACCGGGGCAGCTACGGGCGCGCGGGTTCCTGGCTCGTCGAGGGCATCGGCGAGGACTTCATCCCGGACATCTGCGACTTCTCGATGTGCCGCAAGGCGTACAGCATCCCGGATGCGGAGTCTTTCGCGACCGCGCGCGAGATCCTGCGCCGCGAGGGGCTGCTGGTCGGCTCGTCCACGGGCACGCTGGTGTCCGCCGCGCTTCGCTGGTGCCGCGAACAGCGGCAGCCGAAGCGGGTCGTGACCTTCGCCTGCGACACCGGCAACAAGTACCTGTCGAAGCTGTTCAACGACTTCTGGATGGAGGACCAGGGCTTCATCCGGCGCCCGCGGCACGGCAACCTGCGCGACCTCGTGGGCCGGCCGCACGGCGAGCGCGCGACGATCACCGTGGGGCCGGGCGACGTGCTGACGACGGCGCACAACCGCCTGCGCAATGCCGGCTTCAGCCAGCTGCCGGTCATGGAAGGGGAGCGCCTGGTCGGGTTCATCGACGAGGACGACATCATGCGCCACGCCTTCGGCGACCCCGAGCGCTTCAACGACCCGGTGCGCGACGCCATGCACACGAATTTCCTGGTGGTCGAGCCGACGCTGTCGCTCAACAACCTGGTGGCGATGCTGGACGTGCAGCCCTACGCGGCGGTCATGGACGGCGGGCAGTTCCAGGGCCTGATCACGCGCGCCGACGTGCTCAACTACCTGCGCCGCCAGATGGCGGCGGCACCGACCCACTGAGGACACGATGAACAAGCCCCGCAGGCCGCAAGGCTTCGCCACGCGCGCGATCCACGCCGGCCAGTCGCCGGACCCGTCGACCGGCGCCGTGATGCCGCCCATCTACGCGGTGTCCACTTACGCGCAGGAATCACCCGGGGTGCACAGGGGTTTCGAGTACTCGCGCACGCAGAACCCGACGCGCATGGCCTTCGAGCGCTGCATCGCGGACCTCGAAGGCGGCGTGCGCGGATTCGCATTCGCCTCGGGCATGGCGGCGACCTCGACGCTGCTCGAGCTCGTGGACAGCGGCAGCCACGTGCTCGCGATGGACGACCTCTACGGGGGCACGTTTCGGCTGTTCGAGCGCGTGCGGCGGCGCTCCGCGGGCATCGACTTCAGCTTCGCAGACCTCAGCGACCCGGCGGCGGCCGCCCGCGCGATCACGCCGAAGACGCGCATGGTCTGGATCGAGACGCCGACCAACCCGATGCTGCGCCTGGCCGACATCGCCGCGATCGCGAAGATCGCGCGCGCGCAGGGCGTGCTGCTCGTCGTGGACAACACGTTCGCCACGCCCTGGATCCAGCGCCCGCTCGAGCAGGGCGCCGACATCGTGATGCACTCCGTCACCAAGTTCCTGAACGGGCACTCGGACATGGTCGGCGGCGTCGCCGTCGTGGCCGATGCGGCCCTCGGGGAGAGGATCGCCTTCCTGCAGAACTCGATCGGCGCGGTCGCCGGCCCGTTCGACAGCTTCCTGGCGCTCAGGGGCCTCAAGACGCTGCCGCTGCGGATGCGGCAGTCCTCCGAGTCGGCGCTCGCCATCGCGGGCTGGCTCGAGCGCCATCCCCGCGTCGAGAGGGTGCTCTATCCGGGCCTGCCCTCGCACCCGCAGCACGCACTCGCGCGCCGGCAGATGGCCGCCGGCGGCAGCGGCATCGTCACGTTCTTCCTGAAGGGAGGGCTCGCGGAATCCCGGCGTTTCCTCGAGCGCGTCGAGCTCTTCACGCTGGCCGAGAGCCTGGGCGGCGTCGAGAGCCTCGTCGACCACCCGGCGATCATGACGCACGCGTCCGTGCCGCCGGAGACACGCGCGAAGCTCGGGATCGGCGACTCGCTCGTGCGGCTCTCCATCGGCATCGAGGACACCGCGGACCTGGTCGCCGACCTCGAGCAGGCGCTCGGCTGAGGCCCGCGCGGGTTACTGCAGTCCCGTGACCACGCGGCCGTCGGCGTAAATCGTGAGGTCGTCGCCGGGATCGGCGGTCGCGTTCACCGTCCCGTTGCCGAAGCGCACGGCGATGTCGTATTCGCCGGGCCAGGGCGCGCCGACCAGGAGGTCGTACTGGCCCTGCGCGCGCAGGCCGGAGCCCGACTCGATCACGCGCGTCATGATGCGCGCGGGCGCGCCCTGCGGCGCGATGCGCACGATCCGTCCCTGCTGGTTGCGTTCGCCGCCCGCGCCCAGCACGCGGATCCGGATGCGCGTCGAGAGCGGCAGCGTCGCGCCGATCAGGCGATAGGCAGGGCCCCAGCGGGCGAGGATGTCCGCAACGCCATTCGCGTCGATGTCGGCGCAGGCGAGCAGGTCGTTCGCCGCGACGAGATCGCCGGCGGCCGCGCTGCCGCTCGGGATCCCGGAGCGCGTGAGGGCACCCGCGACGTTGACGAGCAGCCGCGGCGTCCCGGTGCCGGTCGCAGTCGCATTGCGCGCGAACACCACGTCCTCGAAGCCGTCGGTGTTGATGTCGCAGGCGCTCAGCCCCTCGCCGAATGTCGCCTGCGTCGTGTCCTCGGCGACGATGGTGCCGGCGTCGAAGACGCCGCCCGTGTTGCGGTGCAGGCGGATCGCCACGCCATCGTGATGCACGAGGTCCAGGTCACCGTCGAGATCGACATCGGTCAGCTTGAGCCCGTGGTCGGCACGCACGGGCATGCCGGCCGCGGCGCTTCCGTCGCTGAAGGTGCCATCGCCGTCGTTCTGGAGCAGGCGTGAGCCGAACATCAGGTCCACGAAGCCGTCCTCGTCGAAGTCCACCGCCTGCCCGCCGCGCGGCACGAATTCCGCGCCGGCCGGATTTCCGTCCACGCCCGCGGCCGCGGCGGCGTCGGTGAACGACCCGCCGGCGTTCATCAGGAGCCAGTTGCGCGCGCCGTCGCCTTGCGTGTGGTCGTTCGGCGCGAACAGGTCCAGGTCGCCGTCGTTGTCGAAGTCCGCGACGAGCGTGGTGCCGCCGAAGCCGCCGATCGCGAGCGCCGACACGCCGGCCGCCGTCTGGAAGCTGCCGGTGCCCTGGTTCACGTGCAGCAGGGCGACGGAGGCCGCGGTCCCCGCTGGCGAGAGTGTCGTGCTGAAGAGGTCGTCGCGGAGGTCGCCCGTGAAGTCCGCGTAGCGGGAATCGCCGGTGGTGCGGCCGGCGGCCAGCAGGTCACCGAGTCCGACGTCCGCCAGCACGCGCGCCGTGAAGCTGCCAAGGCAGGCGGTGCCGGTCTTGTTGGCGAGCGCCGTCACCGTGTCCAGGCAGTCGTCGTCATTGGGATCGCCGACGGCCACGGCTGCGCGCGGGTGGTCGAGGATGGCGACCGTGTGCGTCGGCGACATGGCGACCGGCCCGCCGGTGCCGATTCGGCTGTCGTTCATGGCGATGACGCGGTAGTAGATGGCGCCTGACAACGGGATGTTGGCCCGAACGTGCGGGGAAGCTGTCGCCTCCTCGAAGGGGGCGTTCGGCCGGCGGCCGGCGAGCTGTGTCTGCGTGCTGCCAATGTAGACGCGATAGCCCGTGGCCTGCGCGGCAGTCGCGAAATGGATCGTGTGGCCGGGATCCTCGGCGGTGACCACGGTCCACTCCACGGGGCCAGGTACGGGCCCTGGTGCTGCGCTCACCTCGATGCTCCGCGGGCCGCGCCCGCCGCCCGTCTCCGCGGCGATCCGGTAGCGGTAGGTCGTGAGGTTGGTGAGCCCGGTGTGCGTGTAACTCGTTTCAGTCAAGTCACTGATTACGTTGGATAAATCGCCACCCGCCGTATTGCTCCAGAAGATCACGTAGCGCTCGGCGTCCGTCACCGCGTTCCAGGTGATCACGACCTGCCCGTCCGCGCCCTCGGCTACCGGGTTCGACGGCGCCGCATGCGGCGGACTCTCGCCAAGGACCCCGTTGCAGCCGGACAGGGCCCAGACCGACAGCAGGGCGAACATTCCGGACACCGCGCGGGCGGCGGCATTCAGTGGCGATGGCATGGATCGTGAAGCCCCGTAGTCGTTTGGACGGACCGCGACGGATAGACGGCCTCGATCGGGGACAGTTCCGGCCCCGCTCGGCGTCCTGCCGGCGTTTGGCGCATTATAGCCCGGTCCCGGGGCCGGCCCGGCCGGCCCTGCGGAAAACGACAAGCTAAGGAGAGGGGGGAGCCAACGTGGTCAAGAAAGCCATCTCATGGGCGCTCGTGGGCGCCTTTACCTTTGCCTGGTGGTGGGTCGGACACCGATGGGCCTACCTCAACACCGAGGGCAATCAGTGGGCAGGCGTGTTCGATTTCTTCACGTTGTTGAGTGCCGTCGTGCTCGTGCGCGGTCCGCGGGCTGCCGCCGCGGGCATGTTCGGCGCGCTGGTCGGCACCGTGCGCAACTTCCTGCCGACCCTGCTCTGGCTCGCGCTCGCGGTCGTGGTCTTCCGGGCAGTCGCGATGGTGCTCACGGGCGTCGCCAATCCCGTCGATCATTTCACGCATGCGGTGGTCACGGCCGTGCTCGCAGGGCTCATCACGGTGCTGTGGTACGGCGCGATCGCGAACGCCGACGACTCCTGAGAGGGCCGCTCAGGCGGCCGTAGGGCGCAGGTCGATGCGCGATACCGCGGCCATGCAGTAGATCTCGACGGGGCGCGAGCGGCCGCGCAGCACGAGCGGCGGCAGCTCGACGATGCCGCCCGTGCCGGGGTCGAGCGACTGGCGCACCGAGCGCGACAGCAGCGCCTCGCCCGCGCGCGCGCGCTGCACCAGGCGCGCGGCGACGTTGACCGTGTCGCCGATCAGCGTGTAGTTGGGCCGCTCGGGTGCGCCGACGTCGCCCACGATCACGTCGCCCGCGTTGATGCCGATGCCGAGCCCTGTGTCGACGCCGAGCCGCGATTTCCATTCGGCGGCGAGGCGCGCGAACCCCTCGATCATGCGCCGGGCCGCCGCGACCGCCCGCTCGCTCGCGTCGTCCGAGGGGTTCGGGAGGCCGAATCCGGCCATGAGCCCGTCGCCCGCCATGTGGAACACGGATCCGCCGTGTTCCGCGGTGACGTCCGACAGCATCGAGAAGTACTCGTTGAGGAGCGGCACCACTTCGCCCGGCGTGAGCCGCTCCGCGACCGCGGTGAAACCGCGCATGTCGGCGAACAGCACCGTGCCGCAGACGCGTGCCTGCCCGAGGCCGCTGCGCGCGCGGGCGGTGCACCGGCAACTGTCCTGCTGGTGCAGCTCGATCAGGTTTCCCGCCGGATCCGTGATGAACAGGCGGCGCGAGCCGGGCCCGAGCCGGCCGTGCACCACGCGGTACGGGACCGCGAGCCGGTCGAGCTCGGCCTGCGCGTCGTCGACGGAGGCGACTGCGAGCGCCACGTGCGGCGCCGAAGGGTCGAATTCGCCGGTCATCGCCGGGCGCGGGGAGCGGACGACCAGGTGAATCTGGGCGGAGCCGCCGGCATTGATGCGCAGGCACTCTTCCGCACGGTCCCAGGCGGCCACGTCGGACTCGAGGCCGAGCACTTCGCCATAGAACCGGCGCAACGCGGCGGCCATGTCCGGCCCCGGCCCGACGCGCACCGTGTGGTGGTGCAGTTCGACGACCTTCAGGGCCACGGCGTGGCCTGTGGATCGAACAGTTCGACGGTCAGCTCCACCTGGCGCTCGTCACCCGGCGCAAGGCCGCCGACGCCGACCACCTTGCGGGCGAGCTCGGCGCCATTGGCATCGCGGATCACGACGACGACGGAATACTCCCCCGATCCGTCCGCCGCCGGCCGTGAGAACTGCCCGGAGACCTTGAGTGCGACCTGGCCCGGCTGTTCGACCGGGACATCCTTGCGCCGCTCGAAGCGCAGGTGATGCCGGCACGCCGGGCAGACCGCCGCGCTCTCGAGGATCGTGGCCCGGCAGTGCGGGCACGATCTCGTCTTGCCGACGGTCGCCGCGACGCGACGGTTGACCGCCATGGCGGGCCTCAGGTCCGTCCGCTGCCCTTCGCTGCGCCGGTCTCGCTCCAGCCGAACTCGGCGCGGCCGCGCATGCGCGCGCCACCCGCGACTGCGAGCGAGCCCGCATTGACGTCGCCGTTGACGACGGCGGTCTGGTGCAGCTCGACCTTGTGCGCGCTCTCGATGTTGCCTTCGATCTCGCCGGCGACGACCACGGAACCCGCGCGCACGGAACCGGCGAGATGCGCGCCGGCCTCGATGGTCAGCGTCCCGTCCACGTGCACGTCGCCCTTGAATCGCCCCGAGATGCGGACGTGGCCGGAGCCCTCGATCTTGCCCTCGAAGGTGAGGCCCGAGGCGATCACCGACTCCTTCATCTCGCGGCGCGCGGCCTGGCCGGCGGATGCGGGCGCCGGCGCGGGGACGGGCTCGGGCCGCAGGCGTGCGATGGGCGCAGCCGCCGCCGGTGCCTCGTCGGGGGAATCCTTGGCAACGATGTCTTTCCAGATCGCCATGGCGGAATCTCCGGTTGGGGGAACCCCAAGAGTAGCCAGTTGGCGCGCCGCGGGCGAGCGGCTGGTGCAACCGAGCGGGCCGTTCCCCGGCTGTCGCCGGTTGGCGACAGCCGGCTGGGCCGCCCCGCCTGAGAATCGGTCCGGGGCTAGAAAAGGCCCGGGAGGGCGTCCTGGGCGGGCGTCGGGCGGCGCATCAGTGGCACGCGTGCGCCCTCCAGCGCCTTGGGCACGGGCATTGCCGGTGCGCTCATCACCTGACTGCAGGCACCGGTTTCGAGCCATGTCAGGGCCGCGGCGGTCGACGCCTCCATGCTGTCCCACGGGTTTCGCGTCAGGTCATCGGCTGCGGCGCAGGCAAAGGGCAGCGTGGGGGCGAGGCCGTCGAAGTAGTCCCCCTCGTGCAGCGCATTGGTGGTCCTGAAGGTGACCAGGCGCAGCCGCAGGTCGCAGCCGGTGAGGTCGAATGCGGACTGGCCGACCGGCTTGCCAAAAGTGTCGGAGCCCACGATCGCGACCTCGACCCAGGGCTTCATCGAGTTCACCACGAGTTCGCTCGCGGACGCGGTGCCGCCGGTCGTGATGAAGGCGATGCGCACGGGCGTTACCGATTGCGGCTGCACGCCAAAGCGGTGCACCGAATCGTTCGACGACTTGCCGGGGTTGAACCGCATCTGTTCGAACACTTCGCCGTCGAGGCCGCCACCGAACAGGTCGCCGACCAGGTCGGCGGTCCCGACGAGGCCGCCGCCGTTGTAGCGCAGGTCGAAGATGAAGTACTGGATGCCCGGGTTGCGGTTGCGGAACTGGAGGAACGTGTTGCGCAGCGGCGTCTCGGCGGTCGAGATGAAGGTCCGCAGGTTGACGTAGCCGACCTCGACGTTCGGGCTGTTGGGCAGCGAAAGAACCGCCGTCCCGTTCGCGGGCACGGGCGGGATCGTCACGATCGCCTTGGTGAAGACCGCCTCGAATTGCTGGCCGTCGGCGCGGATGAAGCGCAGGCCGCGCTGCACGCCCGTGGTCGGCGGGCCGAAGGCCTGCTCGAGGTTGGGGTCGGTCTGCAGGATCGTGGCAACCGGGACGTAGCCGGTCCCGGAATCGATGTGCGTGATCTCGGAACCGCGGCCGAGGCCGCCCAGCGCGGCGGGACTGCCTTCGTAGACGTCGGGCACACGCAGCCGGTTGCCCTCGATGCGCGTCCGGAATCCGAAGCCGATGAACTGGCCCTCCAGCAGGAAGCCGCTGTCGGCCGCGGGCGTCGTCAGGTAACTGAAGAAACGGTCCTTGTTCTGGCTCCGCGCGGTCGCCGTCAGGGCGTCCAGCAGGTCTTCGGCGGTCGCGTAGTCGTTGACATTGACGTTGGCCGGGAGGAGATCCAGGAACAGGTACCACTCGCGCGCGGCATTCAGCACGAAATTCTTCTGGCTGGTGGCCGAGCAGCCACCCGGCACGACACCGCCGCCGCCACCGCCGCCGCATGCCGCAACGAGTGCGCAGGTGCAGGCCGCCGCGGCACTGAGCAGCGGCTGGCGGAAACTGATGGTCACGGGGTCCCCGGTCCCGGCGGCTCGTGCGCGGACTCAGCCGAGCTGGGCGCCGAGCAGCTCGAGCCGGCGATGCTGCATCCGCAGCTGGAAGAGGAGTGCACGGGTTTCCGCGCGGAAACTGGCCTTTTCCCAGCGCGCGACCACGGTGGCGCGCGTCTTTGCGTACCAGGCGTCGGTCAGGCGCGACCACTCGGCGAGCGTCGCGGTGAACAGCTCGTATTCACGCCTGACGCGCGTGCGCAGCTCCGCGAGGTCCACGTGCGACCGGGAGCGGCTCTGGCGCTCGAGCCCGGCTTCGACGCGGCGGAACTGCATCGCAAGGCGCACGCGATGGATGGCGACCGCCGGCGTGCGCTTGAGCCTCGTCGTGAGCCCGACCCACGACAGCGAGCAGATGATCCACTTGCTCGGGTCCCAGTGCCACCAGCGGATGCCGTTGCGGTAGTCGTGGGCGAACTGGTGGTGGAAATTGTGGTAGCCCTCGCCGTAGGTCAGGAACGCGAGCCAGCCGTTGTCGCGCGCGCTGTGGCCGTCGCCGTAGGGCTGGCGGCCGGCGTAGTGGGCGACCGAATTGATCAGGAACGTGAAATGGTGGCTGACGACGAGCCGCAGCACGCCCGCGAGCAGGAACACGCCCCAGAGGTCGCCGTGCAGCCAGCCGAGCGCGAGCGGCACGAGCACGTTGAGGCCGATGGCGAGCGGGTAGTAGTAGCGGTGCTGGAATGCGACCAGCGGGTCCTTCTGCAGGTCGCGCACGTTGTCGAAATTCGGCTCTCCGCTCGGGTAGCGGCGCAGCATCCAGCCGATGTGCGAGAACCACAGGCCGCGGCTGGCGGAGTAGGGGTCGCGGTCGTTGTCATCCGTGTACTTGTGGTGGTCGCGGTGGCCGGCCGCCCAGACCAGGACGCTGTTCTGCAGCGCCATCGCGCCCAGGATCATGTACAGGAGCCTGATGGACCAGTGCGCGTCGTAGGTGCGGTGCGACCAGAGGCGGTGGTAGCCGCCGGTGATCGCGAGGCCGTTCGCGTACAGGAGCACCGCGAACCAGACCCAGGCCGCCGTGCTGTAGCCGAACGTGAATCCGTACCAGGGCACGACGAGGACCGCCGCGGCAAATGTGAGCGCGAACATGAGCACATTGGCCCAGAGCAGGCGCGGTCGCGGAGCAGTGGCAGGCTCGGTCATGTTCGATCAACCCGGAGGCGGAGGGACGGTCACATTGTGTCCGAATGCGCCCCCCGCTGTCACACGAAATAATGCGTCACGGGTTCACTTTTTCGGGCCGAACAGCGCCTCGAGCGCGTTCCGGGCGCCCTCCGCGGCAGTGCCGGCCGGCTGGAACCGGCCGGCCGCCGGCTCGAAATAGCCGCAGAAGTTGGCCCGCGCCTTGTCCTGAACCTCGTCGGCGACGGGCTCGGCGCAGCTCCTGGCCTTGCTGGTGTCGTAGAAGCGGCACATCCGGCACACGTGCAGCTCGGCGCGGCAGGCCCGGCATTCGTCGGTGCGGGAGAAGGGCGGCGTGCATGCGTCGAGCGCGGCGCCGCACCTCCAGCAGACGAACGCGGCGCTCATCTACTGGATCCGCGTCACCCGCGTCGAGCGCTTCGACGGCCCGGACAGGATGAACGAGCCGAGCGCCCCCGGCTGGATCTTCACCTTGTCGCCGGTCCTGAGCCGGAAGAACGGGTCCGGAGCGTTCTGCGACCAGACCTGGCCGTTGTCGAGCGTGATCTTCATGAGGCCGTCGCTGCGGGTCCAGATCTCGGCGACGGTCGCGTTCAGCTCGCCCAATTCGCGCGCCTCGGCCTTCTCCTTGTCTTTCTCGTCGCGCGCCATGTTGCCGCGGCGCCCGAAGCGTTCCTCGGGCGTCAGGGCGGGCGTCTGCGCGGCGGTGCCCGCGGGTTCGGCAAGCATGCGATCCGCCTCCCGGTCGTAGCAGGCCAGGCGCTTCGCGTCATCGGCCTCCGCGCGGCAGGCCCGGAGGGCTGCCCGCGAGTCGTCCGCGAGGGCGGAGCAGGGCATGGCGGCCACGATGACGGCGAGCCATGACGATTTCGTGATGTGCATTGGTCTTTCCCCCGCCGCCGCGGCTGCGGCGCTCAGATTTCCCAGTCCGGTTTCTTTCCGCTGTGCGCGTCGATCGCCTCGAAGAGTGCGACGACCAGCGCGCGTTCCTCGTCCGTCAACTCCGGGCGCCACACGTCCCACAGCAATATGACGCGCGTTTCGCCGCTGTCGTTCCATGCCTCGTGCTCGATGGTATCGTCGAATGCCCAGGCCTTGCCCTCGACCCATTCCCGCTCGTCGTTGCCGACGCGGAACCGGCACCGGCCCGGCACGATGAGCGGCAGGTGGCAGATCAGGCGCGTGTTGATGAGCCCGTTGTGCGGCGGGATGTGCGCGCCGGGCCTGAGGAGCGAGAAGAGGATGGAGGGCGAGCGGTTCGGCACGCGCGCGAGCGGCGCATCCGCGAGCGCCGCCAGCGTCCTGGGGCAGCGCGCCGCGTTGCCGGGCACGACCTCGCCGTTCTTCCAGAGGTAGAAGGCGCTCCAGGCCGGGTTGTTCAGCATCCCGAGCTGGTCCTTCCAGGGCCGGTTGGCGTGGCCCGTGACGTAAGGCGAGAAGGACGAAGGTTCCTGCAGCACGGCCAGCAGCTCCTCGCGGATGGCGTCGGTCGCCGCCTCCACCCGGTCGAGCCAGGGGAAGTCGCCGCGCTCGTAGAACTGGATCTGCGGCAGCCCGGGGAAGTAGTAGTTCTTCGGCTGCTGCAGGTAGATGCGCTTCTGCCCGAGGATCAGGTCCACCGACTCGCCAAAACGCCGGCTGGACTTCGCGGGATCGAAGCCCCTCGCGGCGAGGCTCCGGTGCAGGTAATCGCGGTAGTCCGCGGCGATGCGCTCGCAGGCCGCCCGGGCCCGCGCGAGTTCCGCGGCGGTCTCGGCAGCGACGCCGGCCGCCGGTACCGAACGCAGGGCCATCTGGTAGAAGGCGTTCGCCGAGCGCGCATCGCCCGCCGCGGCCCAGCAGTCGGCGCGGCGGATGAGCGCGAGCAGGTTGCGCGGCTCGGCGGCCAGCAGCCGGTCGAGCGCCGCGGCCGCCCCGGCCAGGTCTCCGGCCGCACGACAGGCTTCTGCGCGCGCCCACAGGCCTTGCGTCCCAGCGTTCGCCTGCTCGACCGGACCCGCCATGTGCGTCCCTCGTCCCCGAGACGGGCCGGAATTATGAGGGCTGCGCGGAACCCGAGCAAAGCCTTGCGGTGCCGCGACACGCGGCCTTAGGCTAGCCGCCGCATGAGCGAAGAAGTCGCGCGCATGAACCGGGAGGCGATGCAGGCGCTGGCGGCAGGCAATCTCGCGGCGGCCGAGGGAACGCTCGCCGAGGCCGTGAAGCGCGACAGCGGCAGCGTCGCGCTCTGGCTCAACCTCGCGGTCGTGCGCCGCCAGCGCGGCGACCTCGAGGGCGCGCAGGCGGCGCTGCGCGAGGCGCTCAGGCTCGACAACCGCAACTTCGCCGCGCTCCTGATGCAGGCGATGCTGCTCGAGCGGCAGGGGAAGCACGTCCAGGCCGCCGTGGCCTACGGCATCGCGCTTGCGCAGGCGCCCCCTGAACGGCACCTGGATGCCCCGACGCGCCAGGCGCTCGAGCGGGCGCGAGAGGTGCACGGCCGGCACGTGGAGCAGCTCGGCAGCTTCATCCGCGAGCGGGCCGAGGACGCGCGCGGCCGCTGCACGCCCGCGGGCCGCAAGCGCGTCGAGGCGTTCATCGAGACAACGCTCCGCCGCCGGAAGCGCTACCAGCAGGAGCCGACGGACTACTACTACCCGGGGCTCGCGCCTATCGAGTTCTACGAACGCGAGGAATTCCCGTGGCTGCCGGAGTTCGAGGCCGCGACCGGCGCCGTGCAGCGAGAGCTCGGCCGCGTGCTGGTCGAGGACGAAAAGGAGTTCGCGCCCTATATCCAGTACGACGAGCACCTGCCGCTGGAGCAGTGGCGCGAGCTCAACAAGAATCCGCGCTGGAGCGCGTTCCACTTCTACGACCAGGGCCGCCCGATCGGGGAACGCTGCCGGCGCGCTCCGGACACGTTCGCCGCGGTGCGCCGGCTGCCGCAGGCCGAGGTGGACCTGCGCTCGCCGACGGCGATGTTCTCGGTGCTGCAGCCGAAGACGCGCATCCCGCCGCACACGGGCGTCGCCAATTTCCGCCTCGTCGTCCACCTGCCGCTGGTGCTGCCGCCGGACTGCGGGTTCCGCGTCGGCGGTGAGACGCGCGAATGGCGCATCGGCGAGGCCTGGGTGTTCGACGACACCATCGAGCACGAGGCCTGGAACGAGAGCAGCGAGGTGCGGATCATCCTGATCTGCGACATCTGGAACCCGCGGCTCTCGCCCGACGAGCGCGAGGCGATCCGCGCGGTGATCGCCGCGACCGACGCCTTCAGCGGCGTGCCGCCCGCCGCTCAGATATAGTGCGGGGCAGCGTGTTCCTCAAGATCAGGAATCTCCTGACCGGCGCCGAGATCGGGCGGCTGCAGGCGCTCGCCCGCGAGCTGCGCTTCGTGGACGGCAAGGTGTCGAATCCCGCCAGTACCAGCAAGCAGAACCTGCAGGTGGACACGGGCGATCCGGGCTATGGCGAGACCTCCCAGATCGTGGCCGCGGCATTCGGGCGCTCACGCGAGTTCATGAGCTTCGCCATGCCGAAGCGCGTGGCGCCGCCACTGCTCTGCCGCTACGAACCCGGCATGAAATACGGCGCGCACGCGGATGCCGCGATGATCCAGCTGCCGAAGGCGGTCGTCCGCTCGGACCTCTCCTGCACGGTGTTCATCAACGATCCCGCGACCTACGAGGGCGGCGAGCTCGCGGTCGTCGCGGGCAACCAGACCATCGCCTTCAAGGGCGCTCCTGGCGAAGCGATCGTCTATCCCTCGACGCAGTGGCA
>Ga0114938_1000083_pt1 | contig 72800 bp, 61 predicted proteins | sample AshMeaBigSpring_FD_88675 | JGI IMG/M metagenome (GOLD analysis project Ga0114938, IMG submission 88675) | Groundwater microbial communities from Big Spring, Nevada to study Microbial Dark Matter (Phase II) - Ash Meadows Big Spring | ecosystem: Environmental > Aquatic > Deep subsurface >...
GTCTCCTCCACCAGGCGGGTGTCGACTTCGCCATCCTGGGGCCTCGGGAGCTGTGCACCGGCGATCCGGCGCGGCGCACCGGCAACGAGTACGTGTTCCAGGGGCTGGCCCTGCAGAACATCGCAACGCTCAACGAGCTGGGTATCACCAAGATCGTCACGCAGTGTCCCCACTGCTTCAACACGCTCGGCAACGAGTACCCGCAGTTTGGCGGCACCTATGAGGTGATCCACCACAGCGAGCTGTTGATGCGGCTCGTGGCCGACGGCAGGATCACCCCGCAAGCGAACGGGCAGACCGTGACCTTCCACGACCCGTGCTACCTGGGCCGCCACAACGACGTCTTCGTGGCCCCGCGGTCCGTGGTCGATGCGGTTGGCACCAGGGTCGAGATGCCACGCAACGGCACCCGCTCCTTCTGCTGCGGCGCCGGCGGCGGCCGAATGTGGATGGAGGAGCAGACCGGCAAGAAGGTCAACATCGAGCGCACCCAGGAAGCCGTCGCCACCGGCGCCGACGTCGTCGCCACCGGGTGCCCCTTCTGCTACGTGATGATGGACGACGGGGTCAAGGAGATCGGTGCGGACGACAGGGTCGAGGTGATGGACATCGCCATGCTTCTCGCCAGACAGACCCGGGACTGAACGGTCGCGGCCCGCCGCCCCCCAGCGAAACGGAGAGGCGCTCGGTACGAGCGAGTCACTTGTGAATGCTGCGGAGACGGCCACGGCCAGGGCGGCGCCGATGCCACCCTACGGCACGGCGGTTACGCTTCGGACGATGACGAACGCCGATGTCGTGATCGACTGGCTTCTCGATCCCGAGCACTCCGACCCGTCCATCCGCTGGCAGGTGATGCGTGACCTGCTGGACGCCCCACAGGCCGAGTGGGAGGCCGAGCGCGCCAGGGTGGAGACGGAAGGATGGGGCGCCCGTCTCCTGGCGCTCGAGGATGCCGACGGGCGGTGGGCGGGAGGCGCCCACTTCCCCGATGACTTCCGGTACGGGGAGGAGGTGGGCCAGCCGTGGACCGCCACCTCCCACTCGTTGTCGCAGCTTCGCGAGTTCGGGTTCGACCCGTCGTCAGCCAGGGCTCGCCGCGCCGTGGAACTGATCGGCGCCAATTGCCGGTGGGAGCATGACGGCCAGCCCTACTGGGAGGGCGAGGTCGAACCGTGCATCAACGGCATGACCGTTGCCAACGGCGCCTACTTCGGCGTTGGCATGGCTCCCGTGGTCGACAGGCTGTTGGGAGAGCTGATGGAGGACGGCGGGTGGAACTGCGAGGCCGAGAACGGCTCGGTCCGCTCGTCCTTCGACACCACGATCAACGTTCTCGAAGGTCTGCTGGAGTACGAGCGCGCCACCGGCGGCACGCCGGAATCGATAGCGGCACGCCGCTCGGGTGAGGAGTATCTCCTGAAGCGCCACCTCTTTCGCCGGCTGAGCACAGGCCAGCCGGTCAACGAGAGTTACCTCCAACTGCTGCATCCCAACCGCTGGCGCTACGACGTGCTGCGGGGCCTCGACTACTTCCGCTCGGTCTCCGCCCTGACCGGCCAAGCCCCCGATCCTCGGCTGGGTGAGGCGATCGAGCACATCCGCTCCCGCCGTCTGCATGACGGCACCTGGCCCCTCGACCGGAACCCCACCGGGCGGGTCTGGTTCGAGGTCGACGACGGCCAGGGTGAGCCTTCCCGCTGGGTGACCCTGCGTGCCCTCCGGGTGCTCAAGTGGTGGGAGGCCCCAGAACGGCCTCGCTAGGCGGGCGACCAGCGAGCCACCACCGAGGGAATACGCCGACAAACCCGCCGGATGGGATCGAGGTGGGTCGCTCACGGCCCGAGCCAGATGGCCGTCTCCCGTAACTCGATGACGCTGCCATCGGCCTCGGAGTAGTCCAACAGGATCAGCTCCCCGAGTTGGGTGTGGTCGACCTCGTACCCGAGGTCGACGGCGAACGCCGCATAGTCGAATGCGCTGCCGCCACCCATGAGCGGGCCCTCGGTGATGACAGCGCCCTCGCCGTCGGTGACCATGTAGTTGAACTGCGCCTCGAAGATCCCCGACCGGAACCCCGTCGAGCTCGAGCATGACCGTGTCGATCGTCGGGTAGTCGGTGAGCGTGAGGGTCAGCTGGGCCAGCCGGGCCAGCACGGAGAACGACCCGCCACCATCGCCGATCGGGCGACGACCGACGATCGTGACCTCCTCGGGTCGCAACCACCCCATCGCATCACGGCCCGGCCCTCGCCGCTAGAGGCGACCGGCCCATCACCGCCGGAGTGAGGTCTGCCGGCGCGGCGCTGCCCAACCGCCGGGCCCCAACCGGTACCCTCAGGCGAAGGCTTCCTCGGCTAGCTGTCGCTGCTGGCGCACGTGCGTCTTCGGGTTGCCCGTGGCCGGGCTGGACGATTCCCTCCTGGAGAGGCGCCTGATGCGTCGGCCGCCGGCAAAGAGCCGGTGCGACACGAAACGCCACGCCCCCATGTTGGCCGGCTCCTCCTGGACCCACACCAGCTCGGCGTCACCGTACGGCGTCAGCACCCGCTCGATGTCCTCCATGGGGAACGGGTAGAGCAGCTCGAGGCGGACGATGGCGACATCGTCGATGCTGTGCGTCGCCCGGTGCCGCACCAGGTCGTAGTACATCTTCCCTGTGCACAGCAGGACCCGGCGGGCAGGCCCCGACACCACCTCGTCTGCGATCACGGGCTGGAAGCGGCCGTCGCTGAGCTCGGTCGTCCGGCTGTAGGACTCCTTCGTCCGCAGCAGCGACTTGGGGGTCATCACCACCAGCGGCCGCTTCTCCGGGTGGTGGGCCTGGAGCCGCAAGAGGTGGAAGTGCTGCCCTGCCGTGCTCGGCACCACGATCCGCATGTTGTCCTCTGCCGCATTCTGGAGAAACCGCTCCAGCCGGGCGCTCGAGTGTTCCGGGCCCTGGCCCTCGAACCCGTGGGGGAGCAGCAGGACGAGGCCGGTCGTCTGATGCCACTTGTCCATCCCGGACACGAGGAACTGGTCGATCACCACCTGGGCGCCGTTGACAAAGTCGCCGAACTGCGCCTCCCACAGGACGAGGGCATCTGGGGCGGCCACCGAGTAGCCGTACTCGAAGCCCATTGCGGCGAACTCCGACAGCAGGCTGTCGTAGATCTTGATGGGGGCCTGGTCTGGGGCGAGCTGCTGCAGCGGGGTGTACTCCTCCTCGGTCTCATAGTCGACAAGCACGGCGTGGCGGTGGGAGAAGGTGCCCCGCTGCGAGTCCTCCCCGGCGAGCCGGATCCGCCGTCCCTCGAGCGAGAGCGAGCCAAAGGCGAGCGCCTCGGCGAGCGCCCAGTCGACCGCCCCTCCGGCGAAGAGGTTCGCCTGCTCCTCGAGCAGCTTGCCGATCTTGGGGTGGGTGGTGAAGCCTGCGGGGAGACGGCGCAGCGCCGCCTCGATCGACGCCAGCCGCCCGGCATCGACGGCGGTGGCGACCGGGGTTGACGCAGGGCCGTGCGGCTCGACGTGCGGAGCTTCCGCGTGGCGGGCACCCCCCAACGCCTCGTCGAGCCCCGACCGGAAGTCGGCGGCGATGGCATCGACCTGCTCGCTGGTGAGTACGCCGTCGGCGATGAGTCGGTGGGCGTACACCTCGAGCACCGAGGGGTGACGGTCGATCAGCTTGTACATCTTTGGCTGGGTGTAGGCGGGCTCGTCCCCCTCGTTGTGGCCAAGCCGGCGGTAGCAGACGAGGTCGATGACCACATCCTTGTGAAACGCCTCGCGGAACCCGAACGCCATCCTCGCCATACGGACGACAGCCTCGGGATCGTCGCCGTTGACGTGGAAGATGGGTGCCTGCACCGCCTTGGCGACGTCGGTGGCGTAGAAGCTGGAACGGGCGTCGAGCGCCGAGGTGGTGAACCCCACCTGGTTGTTCACCACCACGTGCACCGTGCCGCCGGTGTAGTAGCCACGCAGCTGGGACAGGTTGAACGTCTCGGCCACCACCCCCTGCCCGGAGAAGGCGGCGTCGCCGTGGATCAGCACCGGGAGCACGAGATCGTCCGCCCCATGGCCGCGGGCATCCTGCTTGGCCCTGGTGAACCCCTCCAGCACCGGGTCGACCGCCTCCAGGTGGCTGGGGTTGGCCACCAGCTCGACGCCGATGCGCCGCCCGTCTGGGGTGACGTGCTCGCCGCGGGCGCCGAGGTGGTACTTCACGTCGCCCGAGAAGTTGTCGCCCTCGCTGTCCTCGTGACCGACGAACTCCCGGAGGATCAGCGGCAGCGGCTTGTGCACGATGTTGGCGAGCACGTTGAGCCTTCCGCGGTGCGCCATTCCGAGCGTCGCCTCCTCGATGCCGAAGTCGGCGGCGGCGTTGAGCAGGGCGTCGAGCAACGGGATGAGCGACTCGGAGCCCTCGAGGCTGAAGCGCTTCGCCCCGAGGAACTTGGTGTGGAGAAAGCGCTCGAAGCCCTCGGCCTCGGTGAGCTTGCGCACCAGCCGCACCCGCTCGGCGTCCCCGGTCTCGCCCGGGGGAACCTCGGCATGCTGCTGGATCCACAGTTTCTGCTCGGGCTCTTGGATGTGCATGTACTCGATGCCAGACGTCCGGCAGTAGGCGTCACGCAGCAACCCGAGCAGGTCGCCGAGGGTCATCCGGCTGCGACCGGCGAACCCCCCTGTGGCGAACTCGCGCTCCAGGTCCCACAGCGACAGCCCGTAGGTGAGCGGGTCGAGCTCGGGATGGATGTTTGGCGGGTTCTGTCGCAGCGGGTCGAGGTCGGCGATGAGGTGGCCACGCACCCGGTAGATGTTGATGAGCTGGAAGATGCGGGCCTGCTTCTCCGCCCATTGCAGGCTGCCCGGTGGCGGGTTGGCGTCAACGGCCCAGCGGGCCGGGACATAGGGGATGCGCATAGAGCGGAAGATGTCGTCGTAGAAGCCGTCCTCGCCAAGCAGCAACCCGTGGATGCGGCCGAGGAACATCCCGCTCTCGGCGCCCTGGATGATGCGGTGGTCGTACGTGCTGGTCAGGGTGACGGTGCGCCCGATACCGGCATCGGCCAGTGTCCTGGGGTCGGCGCCCTCGTACTCAGGCGGGAAGCCGATACGCCCGACACCGATGATCACACCCTGCTCAGGCATGAGGCGAGGCACCGACTGCAGGGTGCCGACGGTTCCCGGGTTGGTGAGGGTCGCCGTCGTGCCGGCGAAGTCGTCAGGGGTGATGGTGTTGGCGCGCACCCTGCCGACGACGTCCTCGTATGCCTCCCAGTACTCCTTGAAGGTCAACTCGTCGACGTTCTTCAGGTTGGGAACGAGCAGGGTGCGGCCACCGCCCCGTCTGGGCACGTCCATGGCCAGACCGAGGTTGATGTGCTGGTAGGACACACGGTGGGGTGCGCCGCCGATGTCACGGAAGGCGGCGTTCATCACGGGAAACTCGGTGAGCGCCTGCACCACCGCCCACCCGATGAGATGGGTGAAGCTCACCTTGCCGCCGTCGGCGAGACGGGCCAGCTGGTTGTTGAGGATGCGCCGGTTGACCTCGAGCAGCTTGGCGGGGAAGGTGCGCACCGAGGTCGCCGTCGGCAGCTCACGGCTGGCGTCCATCCGCTCGGCGATGACGGCGGCGGCGCCGCGCAACACCTCCTCGTCCTCGTTGCCGGAAGACCGGGGCGCCTCGGCAACGACATCCACGGCAGCCACGACAGCAACGTCATCCACGGCGGCGGGGGCGGCGGGGCCGTCGGCGGCTGGAACGTCAAGGGGGGCGATCGTCGCCGTGGCCGCCTTCGGCAGGTCGATCTCGCCTGCGAAGAACACCTGCCACGCCTCGCTCACCGACGACGGTGACGTGCGCCACCGCTCGCGCATCTCCTCGACGATCCAGGCGTTTGCACCGAAACCGTCTGGCGCCGTGGTGGCGTGGTCGTCGTTCGACATGGCGTCATCGTACCGGGGTGAGGTTGCGTCCTGTGCCCCAGCCCAGCACGGTGCCGCCGCCGGGTGCAGCGGCCGCCGTCACCCCCGCAGGCTGCGGACGGCCCGGCGCAGCCTGCGACCAAGACGGGCGGTGCGCCGGGCGCTTGCGGCACGGGCCAGGGCCGAGTTGGCGCGGGGGAAGTCGATGTCCGGCACCGCCAACCCGAGGAATGGCGAGAGCCGCTCCCACCCTTCGCCCTCGGTGATGCGGAGCACCAGCAGATCACCGGGGCGATCGGCGAAGTACTCCATCACCTCACGGTTGTGGCGCTCGTAGCGGGCGATGTAGACGTCCTCGTTGCCGGCGGGATGCCCGACGCCGTAGATCCACTCCCGCATGGGGGTGTCTGCGGTGTCGAAGTGCTGCACGACGCTACTTATCCACCGGTCCGTCGGGCGGGTGGTGAGCACGAACTTGCTCCCGGGGAAGCGCTCGTCCATCTCCCGGTACAGCAGCGGCCACGGGTTGTCCTGGAACCCATCGAACCGCTCGGCGAGCGCAAGACACATGGGCAGGGCGTTGCGGGCGATGTCCCTGTCGTTGCGCCCGTCCGGCCCGGTGACCAGGTACCCGTAGTGCTCGAGGGCCCGCTTCAGCGACGTCGTCGCCGTCTTGTGGAACCCGATCCCAAAGACCTTGGTTTGCTCGGTCACCTCGCCCCCCGGATGCCCACCCAACCCGTCGGGTGAGAGCTTACCGGCGGTCCCGGCGGACGACGCCGACCGGGAGGCTACCCTCCGTGCGCCCTCCGGCACGAGAGCTTGTGCGGAAGTCCGAGACAGGAGCGCATGGCTGTGGGTGGGGAAGCGTGGCTGACGCTGGCTGTGATCGCGGGGATGACGGTTGTTCTCGTTCTCGAGCGTGCCCCGGCGTCCGTCGTCACCCTCGGTGCGGTCGCGCTTCTCTACGTTGTTGGTGTCATCGAGGTCGATGAGGCCTTTGCCGGTTTTGCCAACCCGGCCCCCGTGACGATCGCAGGGCTGTATGTGCTTGCGGCAGCCGCCGAGGTGACGGGGGCGCTCACCCCGCTCACCGACAGAGCGCTCGGCACGGGGGCCGTCATCGCCGAGCGCATCCAACTCGCCAGGGTGTGCGTGCCGGCGGCGGGCTTGTCCGCCTTTGTGGCCAACACGCCGCTCGTCGGGATGCTCGCTCCAAGGATCGCCGAGTGGTGTCGCAGGACCGGTCGCTCGGCATCGCGCTACCTCATGCCGCTGAGCTATGCAACGGTGTTCGGCGGCATCATCACCGTACTCGGCACCTCGACGAACATCACCGTGAACGGGCTCATGCGCAACGCCGGCATGGATGAGTTCGGGATCTTCGAGTTCACGTCCGTCGGTCTGGCCATCGCGGTCGTGGGTGTCGCCGTGCTCATCGTGTTGACGCCGCTTCTCCTGCCAAAGCGGGCCGGAGGGCCGCAAGCGCACGCCGACTCGCGCGAGTACATCACGGAGATGATCGTCGATCCGACTGGACCCCTCGCCGGCACCACCGTCGTCGGGGCCGGGCTTCGTCATCTCGATGGGGTGTTTCTCGTCGCCCTCGAGCGCGACGATCGCAGGATCGCTCCCGTGGCGCCCGAAGAGATCCTGGTTGCGGGGGATCGTCTTGTCTTTGCAGGAGACGTGCGCCGCGTGGTCGACCTGCAGTCCACCCGTGGGCTGCGGTTTGCCGGTGAGCACACGTTTGGCATCGACGACGGCGCCCCCGGACAACGGTTCTACGAGGCCGTGGTCGGCGCAGGGCTCACCGGGCAGACGTTGCGGGAAGCCAACTTCCGCGCCGAGCACAACGCCGCCGTGCTAGCCATCCACAGAGCCGACGAACGTGTTTCAGACAAGCTTGGCGACGTCCGGCTCCGCCTGGGCGACGTGCTCGTGCTCGTCGGCGGCGCCGGTCTGCAGAACCGGTGGCGGCGCAGGGAGGAGTTCCTCCTGGTGTCGCCGCTCGACGGGACACTCCCCGTCAGGCGCCGCAAGGCATGGCTCGTCCAGCTGGCGACGGTTCTGTTCGTTGTTGCCGCGACGACGAACGTGCTCGACCTCACGCAGGCGGTTCTGGTGCTTGCCTTCGCTCTCGCCGTCACCAGGGTGGTGACCGTCAGCGAGGCTCGGGCGGGGATCGACCTCAACACGGTGCTGTTGATCGCCTCCAGCTTCGGCATCGGGAATGCCGTCGCCGCAAGTGGGCTCGCCGCCGAGGCGAGCCATGCACTGATCGACGCCATGTCGGGGCTTGGCGACATCGGTCTGCTCGGCGGCACCCTCGTCACCACCATGGTCGCCACCGAGCTCGTGTCGCACAACGCAGCAGCCGTGTTGATGTTCCCCATCGCCCAGGCAACGGCCGCCGCCACCGGCATCGACATGAGACCGCTTGCCCTTGCGATCCTGGTCGGCGCATCGTGCTCGTTCCTGACACCGACCGGCTACCAGACAAACACGATGGTCTACGGGATGGGTGGATACCGGTTCGGTGACTTCGCCCGTCTCGGGGCCCCCCTGACCCTGGTGACGGTTGTCGTGGCGATGATCGCCATCCCGCTGGCGTTCCCTCTGCGCTGATCCGCGGCCCCATCGAGTCGAGCCGCTCCCGGCCGCGGGTACATTTGGCCGGACACGCCGCACCCATCGAGAGGTCTTGTCATGGCTGAACCGACAGTGATGGTCGTCGAGATACCCCGCGGCAGCCGCAACAAGTACGAGACCGACCACGAGACGGGCGAGGTGTTCCTCGACCGGATGCTGTTCACCGCAACCCGGTATCCCGCCGACTACGGGTTCATCCCACACACGCTTGCCGAAGACGGCGACCCGCTCGATGTGCTCGTGCTGGTCGGCGAGCCGACCTTCCCCGGCTGCAGGATCCGTATACGCCCCATCGGTGTCTTCCTGATGGAGGACCAGGGCGATGCCGATCACAAGGTGATCGCTGTGCCGGCCGGTGACCCGCGCTGGGGCGACGTTGCCGACATCGGCGACCTCTCGGGGCACCTGAAGCTCGAGCTGGAGCACTTCTTCTCCGTCTACAAGGATCTCGAGGGAAAGAAGACGGCGGTCCTGGGTTGGAGCGGCGCAGACCAAGCCGGCAGGATCATCGAAGCGGCCCGGGAGGCGTACGTGCCGCGGTGACGCTCGGGCCTGCGCCGAACCCGCGTTCAGTCGAGGGCCAGCGCCGCCTCGAGGGCGATCTCGATCATGTCGTTGAACGTCGTCTGCCGCTCCTCGGCCGACGTGGCCTCGCCGGTGCGGACGTGGTCGCTCACGGTGAGGATGGCGAGCGCCTGCGCCCCGTACTCGGCGGCGACACCGTATAGCCCCGCCGCCTCCATCTCGACGGCGAGCACACCCATCCTCTCCATCGTGTCGAACAGGGTGAAGTCCGGGTGGTAGAAGAGGTCTGCGGAGAAGACGTTGCCCACCCGCACCGTCTTGCCATGGCGCATGGCGGCGTCGACCGCGGCCCGCAGCAGCTCGTAGTCGGCGATGGCGGCGAAGTCGAGCCCGCGGAAGCGGGAGCGGTTGGTCCCGGAGTCGGTGCAGGCGCCCATGGCGATGATGATGTCCCTGATCCCGACGTCGCCACGGATGCCGCCGCAGCTCCCCACCCTGATCAACCTACGCACCCCGTACTCGGTGATCAGCTCCTTGGCATAGATCGAGGCGGAGGGGATCCCCATCCCCGTGCCCATCGTCGACACCCGGCGTCCCCGGTACGAGCCGGTGAAGCCGTACATGTTGCGAACGGCGGTCACCATGACGGCGTCGTCGAGGAACGTGTTTGCGACGTGCTCGGCCCGCAGCGGGTCGCCGGGCAGCAGGATCGTCTCGGCAAAGTCGCCGGGCTCTGCGGATATGTGGGGGGTCGGCATGGAGTCGCGCTATTCCTTCACGTACGCCTTGTAGTCGGACGGCGGCCGGCTGCGGCCGACAAGACCGGCGACGACGACGATCGTCACCAGGTATGGCGCCATCGCCAGGAACTCGGACGGGATCGGCGTGCTCAGGATCCCGAGCTTGACCTGGAGCGAGTCGGCGAGACCGAACACCAGCGCAGCCGAGAGGGCCCCGACCGGGTGCCACCGACCGAAGATCATGGCGGCGAGCCCGATGAAGCCGCGTCCCGCCGTCATGTTCTCGTCGAACCGGCCGACAGAGCCGATGGTGAAGTAGGCGCCGCCAAAACCGGCGACAAGACCACCGATGATGACGTTGAGGTACTTCATCGAGTAGACGTTGACACCGACCGTGTCTGCGGCGCGCGGCTTCTCGCCGACCGCTCTCGTGCGCAGACCCCACTTGGTGCGGAACAGACCGAACGTGCTGAGCGCCACAAGCACATACATCCCGTACACGAAGATGTTCTGGTCGAACAACGCAGGACCGAGCAGCGGGATGTCCGACAGCACCGGGATGCCGATGGCGCGCATGATCGGGGCATCGTTCAGCTGCGGGTTCTCGACCAGGATCTGCGACGTGTAGAACGAGGTGATCCCAATCACAAAGATGTTGATTACGACGCCTGCGATGATCTGGTCGACCCGGTACTTGACGGCGAGCACGGCGAGCAGCACGGCGAGCAGACCACCAGCCAGTGCGGCGGCGACCATGGCGGCGACGGCACCCATGGTCGATCCGACGATGGCGCCGGTGAAGGCGCCGGCGAGCAACATCCCCTCGATCCCGATGTTGATGACGCCGGTCCGTTCGCACAACACCCCTGAGATCGCCCCGAACGTGATCGGCACCGCCCGCTTGATGGCCTCCTGAAGCAGACCCACCAGACTGAGCGACGCCCCTGACGCCGCCCATGCCAGGAACGACACGGCGAACAACCCCAACCCGATGGCCAGCATGAGGTTGGTCTTCGAGCCATATCCACGCACCCACTGCCGAGCGCCGAGGAAGGCGAGCACGGCGGAGATGACGTAGGCCAGGCCGGCCGTCGGCACGGTGACGTCGCCGACCCGGATGGCATCCTGCTCGCGGCTCAGCACGAAGACGGCCGACTCCTGCGACCCCAGTGCGAACACGACGAGAGCGATGGCCGCCAGCACCAGATAGACGACCGCCAGGATCCGGGCCCGCCGGATCTCGGCCGGGGTGCGGGTAGTGCCGGCCGCAGTCAATGGTGCGGCGGTCACGTCGCCCATCCCTGGCTGATCTGGGCGGCCTCGGCCTCTGTGCGCACTCGGAAGATCGCCCTGATCAGCGCAGGGGCCGCGATGAACACGATGATCAGCGCCTGGATCACCTGCACGATGTCGATGCCGACCGCAGTGGCCGCCTGCATCTGCTGACCGCCTGCGGCCAGACCACCGAAGAGCAACCCCGCGGCGACCACCCCAAAGGGATGCGACCTTCCCAGAAGGGCGAGGGCGATGGCGTCGAAGCCGATCGTCGAGGCAAACCCAGGCGTCGCCCTCCCCAGCGTCCCCAACACCTGGTCGGCCCCGGCCAGCCCAGCCATGGCGCCGGCGACGGCCATCACACCCACGTACAGCAGCACCACATTCATCCCGGCGTACTTGGCGCCGTCAGGGTTGGCCCCGACCGCCCTGAACTCGAAGCCGATCGTCGAGCGGTAGAGCAGCCACCACACCAGCCAGGCCGCCAGCAGGGCGACGACGATGCCGAGATGGACGCGATGTCTGGGATCGCCGAGCCCAAATGGCAGCCCCTCGGCGGTCAACAGCTTTGGGTAGGTCGCCGACTCGAGGACGCTCTTCGACACCGGGTCGTTGCGCCCCTCCTTCTGGAAGTAGTCGACGGTGAGCAGGTAGTCGACCAGCCGTAGCGCGACGAAGTTGAGCATGATCGTCGTAATGACCTCGTGGGCCCCGGTCTTGGCGCGGAGAAAGCCTGGGATGGCGGCGTAGATCGCCCCGCCGACAAGACCGCCGAGTGCGGCGAGTGGGAGGTGGATGACGGTGGGAAGCTCGAGCTCGAACCCGACGACGAGGGCCAGCATGCCACCGATCAGGATCTGGCCGTTGGCGCCGATGTTGAACAGCCCGGCCTGGAAGCCGACGGCGACCGCAAGACCGGCCAGGATCAGGGGTGCGGCGCGGGTCAACGTCTCCGAGATCGGGTTGAGCCCGCCGAGCGCCCCTTTGAACAGTGCGATGTATGCGTTGCTCACCGTCCCCCATGTCTGGCTCCAGGCCGCACCAGGGTCGGATGCCCACAGCTTGAGCGTGTCGAGGTCGCCGAGGGCGATGATGATGGCCCCGACGACCAGGGCGCTCACGATGGCGAGGATGGGCACGAGCAGGTTGGTGCGCCACCCCGCCCCGACACCGGTGATCTCCGCCATCAACGAGGCCGGCTGCCGCTCGTCGGTCGGGGTCTCGGTCCGCTCGGTCGTTTCCTTAGGATCGATGCGAGGCTCGTCGCTCATGATGACGTCGTCGCTCCGGCCATGTCGAGACCGAGCTCGCCCGCCGTGGTCTCCTCGGGGCGGCGCTCCGCCACGATCTGGCCGCTGAACATCACCAGGATCCGGTCGGACAACGCCATCACCTCGTCGAGCTCCGTCGACACGATCAGCACGGCGGCCCCGCCGTCACGCTCTTCGACGATCCGCTCGTGGATGAACTCGATCGAGCCGACATCGATGCCCCTCGTGGGTTGGCTGGCGATGACAAGCCCGACGTCGCGCCCAAACTCCCTGGCGACGATGACCTTCTGCTGGTTGCCCCCTGACAGGTTGCTCGCCAGCACCTCGGTCGAGGGGGTGCGCACGTCGAACTCGCGCACCAACCGCTCCGCCTCCTTCCTGCTGTGATCCCAGTCCATCCTGATGCCGTGGGAGAACGGCTCGTCGTAGTAGCTGTCGAGCACGAAGTTCTCGGTAAGCGTGAAGCCGAGGACGAGCCCGCTGCGCTGGCGGTCCTCCGGCACGTGGGCGACGCTTGCGGCGTGGATCTGGCGCGGCGAGGCGTGGGTGAGATCGACGCCGTTGATGGTGACGGTGCCCCCCACCACCTCCCGCAACCCGGTGAGCGCCTCGATGAGCTCGGTCTGCCCGTTGCCCTGCACACCGGCGATCCCGACGATCTCACCCTTGTGGACGTCGAACGACACGTCCTTGACGGCGAGCTGGTCGTGGACGTTGAGTACCCGCAGGTCACGAACCGACAGCACGGGCGCCCCCGGTTTGGCCCGGCTCTTGGTCACCGTCAGCTCGACGGGGCGGCCAACCATCATCTCGGCGAGCCGGCTCTCGGTGGCGGTGGCGGGATCGGTCTCCCCGACAACGGCGCCGCGGCGCAGAACGGCGATCCTGTCTGCGATCACCAGCACCTCTTTGAGCTTGTGGGTGATGAAGATGATGCCCTTCCCGTCGTCCTTGAGCTTGCGGACGATCCCGAAGAACTCCTCCACCTCCTGGGGTGTCAGCACCGCTGTCGGTTCGTCGAAGACGAGGATCTCGGCGTCGCGGAACAGCACCTTGATGATCTCGACCCGTTGCTGGAGCCCGACCGGGAGCTCCTCGATGATCGCATCCGGGTCGACCTCGAGGTTGTACTGGGACGAGATGGTGCGGACCTCTTGGCGGGCCTCGTTGATGTTGAGCACACCGACGGCGCTGGTGGGCTCGACACCGAGCACCACGTTCTCGGCGACGGTGAACACCGGGACGAGCATGAAGTGCTGGTGCACCATGCCGATGCCGGCGGCGATGGCGTCCTTTGGCGAGGCGAAGCTGCGGCTGCGCCCGTTGACGAGGATCTCGCCCTCGTCGGCCGAGTACAGCCCGTAGAGGATGTTCATCAGCGTCGACTTGCCTGCGCCGTTCTCGCCGAGCAGACACAGGATCTCGCCGGTGTTGACGGTGAGGTTGACGTTGTCGTTGGCGACGACGCCGGGGAAGCGCTTGGTGATGCCGCGCAGTTGGAGTTGGCGGACCGGCTCGTGAGGGGCGACGCCCTTGACGGCTCCGTCCGCTGTCACCTGCGTCTCCCTCGACGACCGACCGAGTGCGGCGACAGCCTAGCCACACCGATCAGGGCGGGGCCTATGGGTGTCTGGACGCGCTGCGGGCCCCCTCCAAGAGGGGGCCCGCAGGTAACCGTCCGATCTGACGAGGTCAGCTCTTGACGTCGATGGAGCCGTCAACGATGCCCTGGGCGATGGCGTTGACCTCCTCCTGAAGCTCGCTCGACACCATCGCCTCGAGACTGTGGAACGGAGCGATCCCGACGCCCTCGTTGGCGAGGGTGCCGACGTAGAGGTCGCTGGTGAAGGCGCCTCCGACGGCGTCGCTTGCCGCCGCGTACACGGCGTTGTCGATCCGCTTGAGCACCGAGGTCAGGTAGACGCCTGCGTTGTTGGGGTCAGCCTCGAAACCGTCGACGTCGACCCCGACGATGTAGAACGTCCCCAACTCGGAGGCCAGGGCGGCAGAGCCGAGACCCACGGGACCGGCGACCGGCATCACGATGTCGGCCCCCTCGTCGACGAGGTTCTGGGCGAAGGCGCGGCCATCGTCCAAGCTCTCGAAGTTGTTGGTGAACGAGCCCTCCTGGGTGTCAGGATCCCAGCCGAGCACCTGGACGTCCGTGCCCTTCTGGGCGTTGTGGTAGCGGACGCCACGGGCGAAGCCGTCCATGAAGATCGTCACCGGTGGAATGTTGATGCCACCGAAGGTGCCGACAATCCCGGTTTGGGTGACGCCTGCCGCGACGTAACCGGCCAGGAAGGCGGCCTCGTCGGTGTTGAACACCAGGCCCTTCAGGTTCGCCGGCGGTGCGTCGTATGCGAAGTCGACGATCGTGAAGGCGGTGTCGGGGTTGGCCGTCGCCGCCGCCAGGGTGGCGTCGCCGAGCAGGAAGCCGACGGTCACGATCAGATCACAGGACTGATCGAGGAACGAGTTGATGTTCACCTCGTAGTCGGTTTCGGCCTGCGACTCGAGCACCTTGGCCTCGCCGCCGAAGTCGGCTGCGGCCCGCTGCGCGCCTGCCCATGCCGAGGCGTTGAAGCCCTTGTCGTCGACACCGCCGACGTCGGTGACCTCGCAGATGAGGCTGGCCGCCGGTGCGGCGGTCGTCGTGGTTGCAGCAGCGGCGGTGGTGGTGGTCTCAGCCGGCGCGGCTGTCGTGGTTGCAGCAGCAGCGGCGGTGGTGGTTGCCTCGCCCCCGCCCGCCGTTGTGGTGCTCTCTCCGGCATCGTCGTCGCCACCGCAGGCGGCAACGACGAGCACAAGCGCGGAGACGAGGGCGATGAGCTTGATTCGAGATCTCAAGAGATCCTCCCATGACGTTCGTTGTTCTGTCCGTGCGGACAGGGTCTCCCGCCCGAAGTTGGGCGGAGGAACCCCGCGATCTTCCGTGGAGGATGCGGGGCGTCCAGTCCGGCAGTGTACCTGTGCCGGGCACGTCGTCGCCTTCACCGGCCCGTTGACAGAGAATGTTCAGCTTTGACCGGCGGGGACGGTCGTGGCCGCCTGACCGCGAACGAAGTAGATCCAGGGCACGGATACGGCGGTGACCAACCCCTTGACCAGGATGTTGCCCCAGATGATCGCCATTACGGCGCCGGCGGGGACGGCGCCGCCGAAGGCGAGGACCGAGAACACGACCGAGTCGATCGGGACCGCTACGGCGTTCGAGGTGAGCACCCTGCCCCACTGCCACCGCTCGGCAAAACGCCCGACCCACATCCTGTACACCTCCGTGTCGATCAGCTCGGAGAGCACCTCGGCGACGATGGAGGCGACAACGATGCGGATGACCGGCGCCAGCACCATGCCGAACTCGGGTTGGGGCCCGACCTCGAGGTCGGCCGGTAGTGCGGCGACGGCGGCGAACAGCAACGCCATCAGCACGTTGATGGCGGCGGCGGTGAAGATGAGCACCCTGGCGGCGCCGATCCCGGCAACCTTGTGGATCAGGTCGCGCAGGGTGAAGGTGAACGGGTAGATGAGGGTCCCGCCGTCCATCGTCACCCCTGCCACCTCGATGATGCGGAGGCTGGCGACGTCTGCGAGCACCTGGGCGGCGATGTAGCTGGAGGCGAGCACGACGACAACGGTGGCGGTGCGACTCACGGTAGGCGAAGTGTACGGGGGGAACGCAACCCGGTTCCTCACGACGGCGCCGGTGACACCCCCGGCCGGTCTACGCTCCTGGCTCATGCGGATCGGCTTCCAGGGCGAGGCCCACTCCTACAGCTACCGCGCCGTCGGCGAGTTGTTCCCCGGCGAGGAGCGGGTGGGGCTGCACAGCTTCGCCGAGGCGTTCACCGCACTCGAGCGCGGGGTGGTGGATCGTCTGGTACTCCCCGTTGAGAACTCGACGACGGGCAGCGTGCTCCCTGTGCTCGACCGGCTGCCAGGCAACGTGACGCATGCGCCGCTTGCCATCGTCGCCGAGCACCACGTCGAGGTACGCCACACCCTGCTCGGCGTGCCAGGCGCCACGCTGGAGGGCGTGCGCCAGGTGTGCTCGCATCCCGAGGCGCTTGCCCAGGCGGAGGCGACGTTGCTCGAGCTCGGCATCGAACCGGTGGTGCGACCCGACACCGCTGGCGCCGTGCGCGAGGTGGCGGCGCTTGGAGACCCGACGATTGCCGCTCTCGCCCCTGTCGAAGCGGGCGAGGCCTTCGGTCTCGTGGTGCTGCGTCGCAACGTGATGGACCGGGAGCACAACACGACCCGGTTCTTCGTCATCGCCCCTGGCCCGCCGCAGGTGGACGCGGAAGACGACAAGACCACGATCGTGTTCACGACGGCCCACAGGCCGGGAGCGCTGGCGCTTGCGCTCACCGAGCTTGGGTTGCGCGGCGCCAACCTCACCCGCATCGAGTCCCGGCCGAGCGACGAGGCTTGGGCGTACCGGTTCTTCGTCGACCTGGTGCACGCTCCTGGGCCGGGTGCGCTGGCGGCGGTGATCGACCCGCCACCGGCGACGCTCGATCATCTCCAGGTGCTGGGGAGCTACCGCAGCGCCGGCTGACACCGGTAGGCGGTTGGTCTGCGATACGGTCCCGGTTCGTGTCACAGCACCCCGGTATGGTGGCGGCTATGGACGCCGGGGCACGAGGAGAGACCAACCCGCTCGCCAAGCGGGGCACCACCACCTCCCGGTTCGGGGTGGGGCGCAGGGAGAACCACGACGCCTCAGCCTTCTACGCCCGCTTCACCCCCCCTGAGATCTCGGCGGCGGACGAGATCCACTACCCGCCGGTGCGCCGCGACGAGGTCTGGTGCGGGCGGGCCGAGGACCTGCTCGCCGGCGACGACCTTGTCGCTGACAACTCGGTCGCCCTCGTCGTCACGTCGCCTCCCTACTTCGTCGGCAAGGCATACGAGGAGGCGATGGGCGAAGGCCACGTGCCGACCGACTACGCAGGCCATCTTGAGCGGCTGCACGAGGTGTTCGCCCTGTGCGTGGCCAAGCTCGAGCCCGGGGGGAGGATCGCCGTCAACGTCGCCAACCTTGGCAGACGCCCCTACCGTTCCCAGGCCGCCGACATCGTGCGAATCTTCGAGGATCTCGGTCTGCTGTTGCGGGGCGAGATCGTCTGGCAGAAGTCTGACGGGCTCAGCGGCTCCACGGCATGGGGGTCGTTCCAGAGCGCCGCCAACCCGGTGCTGCGCGACATGACAGAGCGCATCGTCGTTGCCAGCAAGGGGCGGTTCGACCGCGCCGTGTCGCGCCGGGTGCGGGCGGAGCGGGGGTGGCCATATGTGTCGTCGCTCAGCCGCGAGGCGTTCATGAGCTTCACCACAGACCTGTGGGAGATCCCGAGCGAGAGCGCCTCTCGCGTCGGTCACCCCGCTCCATTCCCTGTGGCGCTGCCCAGGCGTCTCATCGAGCTGTACACCTACGAGGGCGACCTGGTGCTCGACCCATACATGGGGTCGGGGAGCTCGGCCATCGCCGCTCTCCGCTCGCACCGCCACTTCGTGGGGTGCGACACCGAGGAGGCGTACGTGGTCGCCGCCGTGGCCCGCATCGACGAGGAGCGTAAGCGGCTCAAGCGCACCGAGGCCCGGCGGGAGCGGCTGCGGGTGGCTCTGCCTGGGGTGAGGCCGAATGCGGACCCGGGCGCCGACCCGCTGTCGCGGGCGGTGCGGGAGGGGCGCAAGGCAGAGGACCTCGCCGCACTGGTGCTCAGCCAATGCGGCTTCACCGTGACGGCCCGCAACAAGAAGCTGTCCACGGGTGTCGAGATCGACTTCGTTGCGACCGCAGGCGACGGGTCGCTGTGGCACTTCGACGTCACCGGCGCCTTCACCAGCGAGCGGGGTGGGCTGCGCCGCACCGACACGCTGTGGAAGTCGCTTGGCAAGGCGGCGTTGCGCCAGCTTGCAGACGACGATCGGAGCGAGGGGCGGTTCGTGCTGCTGACGACGGATCTGCCCACAATCGGGGTCGGCGTGCGGGCGCTGCGGGCGGCTCGCCGCGATCATCTCATCCTCGACGCAGTCGAGATGCTGTCGGACGAGGGCCAGCAACGGCTCAGCGAGTACGCCGACGCCGGCGAGGAGGCGACCGAGCCGATCGGCGAGCTGCTCGTGCCAGAGGAACCGGATGCGCTCTTCTGAGGGTCGGGCGCCGCATCCTGTGCCGGGAGCGGTCGCCATCGTGCGAGGCGACCCGCCGCAGGTCCTTCTCGCAGACAGCGCCGCAGTCATGTCACGGCTTGTTGCGGTAAAGGTGGTGGCCGCTTCGCCCCCCAGCGCCCTCGCTCCCGATGCGCTCGAGGCCATCCGCAAGGCGTTGCTCGAGGAGCGGTGGGCGGATGCCGTTGTCACCTGGATGGATGCCACAGACACGTTCATCGACATCTACGACGAGTACGTGCCGGTGTGGTCCGAGGCGGAGCTGGCCGGAGAGATCGCCGCCTTCGAGGTGCGGCTCGCCCCCATCTTCGACACCCGCTGACCGTGGCCGATCAGCGCACCGAGATCACCGAGATCGTCACCGGTCTCGGCATGCTCGGCTTCTCCGACCTCGACCGCACCCTCGAGGTGCGACCCCGTTCGGTGCGCAACATCGAGGCGGTGCACTACGACCGTCTCGACGAGGCGCGCCGCACCGGGCGGTTCGAGCGGGAATTTGCCGTCGCCTGGGACAACGGGGTCGAGTTCTCCCGCTCCGCCGAGGGTCTGCGGGGCCGACCCCCGTGGTCGCTCGAGTGGAAGGGCACCCATCGCCCACCGGGCTACGAGCAGATCCCTGCCGACCTACGTGTCGACCACGTCTACCTCGTCTCGTGCAAGTACGGGTCCAACATCCTCACCAACTCCTCGCCGGCCAACCTGTTCGAGCGGCTCCTCGCCGACCGGCGCGATGCCGGCGGCGACTGGTTCCTCGAGGTGGCGCCCACCGCCTACCAGGAGTTCTACACCGCCTGCCGGCGCCACCTCGGCGAGCACCGGCTGCCTCGGAGTGTCGGCGATCTCAGGGTCGAGGACCGCGAGCTCCTCAAGCGAACACTTCCCCGCCATCTCACCGGCGAGCTGGCCCGCACCTACCGGGAATTCGCCGCCGCGGTCGCCGGGGCGTCCGCCACCCGCTGGAAGCAGCGGATGGGGGCGAGCAGCCGTCAGGAAGAGACGCTATGGAGGTTGCTCCGTCTCCAGGCGGCACCGTACTTCGTGCTCGGCGAGTCGTCTGAGGGATCCCCGCTGCGTTACCGCATCGACACCCCATGGGACTTCCGCACCCGGTATCGCTTCGAGGGGCTCGACGCTTGGGCAGACGGCTCGAAGCGTCAGCCAGTGGTGCAGTGGCGCGCCAACGTCCATGATCGCACCACGGACACGACCGTCACCGCAGCCGGTCACGTCGAGGTGCGGTGGAGCCACGGCCGGTTTGCCCAGGCGCCGGAGGCGAAGGTGTATCTCGACACCCCGCAGCATCTCGTGCCAGGGTACGTCCCGCTCAGCGATCCACCGCAGCCCGACCGACTCCCGCTGCGATGGACGGAGGGCGCCGGCCAGTGACCACGCCGACCCCACCCGCTCCCGGCGGAACCGGAGGCGCCACCGCCAACACCATCGAGCGGGCCGTGGTCGCCGCCTTCCCCTTCCTCATCGGCGGGGTGGTGGCGGCGCCGGTGCTGCTCGTCGTCCCCCAAGCCGCCGAGCCGCTCCTGCTGTTCACTCTGCACCTCGCCGCCCTGGTCGGCCTCGGGCTCGGGGTGACTCTGCGGATCGCCGCCCTGGCCGATGCGCCGTGGTTCACGGGGCACACGTGGTGGTCGGCCCGCCGCCGGACGTTCCTCGCGGCCGTGGTACTGGTCGTTGTCTCGACCGGCGTCGTCGGGCTCGTCTCCCTGGCCACGGCGGCGGCGCTGCGGCTCGACCCGTCGCTCCAGTTCCTCCAATTGCTGTCGGCGCTCGACATCGCATGGGCAGGCGCCGCCATCGTTCTCGCCGTCCGCTGGCTGCGGGGGCGGGGGTCGTCGGTCGCTGCCGGCATCGTCCTCGGGGGGGTGTGCGTGTGGTCGGTGTGGAACTACCTTCGCATCGTTGGGTTTGGGCCGGGTGGAGGGTGGCGGGTCGACGGGGCCAAGATGATGCAGCTCGTGCTGCCGGTCGACATGGCGGCCGCCGCGGTAGCCGTTTCGCTGCTGGTGGTTGCGGTCCGCCGGCGGACGTGACCGGGTTCAGCCGACGGTGCAGGCGAGCGCCCAGTCGTACGGCTGGAACCTCACTCCGGGGCGTGTCTCTGCGATCCAGGACACGACGCTGGCGTCGAGCCATGGCGTGATCGCCACCACGATGCGCCGCCGGGTGGCCGGCAACCACGTCGGCATGCGGTGCGGGTGCACGAAATCGCCGCCGTACCACTTCAGGATTCGGCTGAGCAGCAGCATGCCGGCGTTGCGATCGGCGGCAGCGCCGCCGCCGGCGAGGAAGCGGCGCATCTGGTTGTCGAGCTGGGCGTGGACGCCAGATCCCGAGTATGGCTCGAAGCGCAACGTGGGGCATGACGCCGAGCCGCAGACGAGGGCGGCGTGGATGCGGGGGTCGCCGAGCCGGCGCACCTTTCCGTGCTCGATGCCGTCGAGCGACAACGTCTCTCCGGCGACGGTGGCCCACGATCTTCGGAAGCCGCCCCGTACGCCCACCACCGTCGTCGCCACCGTCTGCGCCGCTTCGGCGGCGAGGTCGAGCGCCCCGGCGTTGTACAGGTTGAGCCAGTAGGCCAGTGCCTCGGTGGCCGAGAGCTGGTCGGGGACCACCTGCTCGAGGCTCGAGCGGTAGTCGGCGAGGGCGGGACGGAGGTCGACGAGCGCACCCATCCCACCGGTGCGCAAGGCCACGAGGATCGGGGCGAGCGCGGCGTGGTCCACGCCGGCGGAGCCTCCTGGGCGGGGACGCCGGGCCGCCCCGGCGCGCAGTGCCGACCAGGCGACGCCGAGCGGGTTGGGTCCGGGCGTGGTGCGCACCATCCGGTCGGATGCCAGCCACGTCATGCAGCGACGGCGGTCGTACGCCTCGGCCATGGCGGGGGAGGGTAGCGACGGCGGGCGTTCGTCCCGGCCGTGGCGGGGGAGGGTGGCGACGGCGATCCGGCCGGGGGAGGTGGTCGCCCCGCCCGGTAGCATCGCCGGCGATGCCGACGAAGCCGTCAAACCGCGAGATCGCCGCTCTTCTCCAGGAGCTGGCCGATCTGCTCGAGCTCGAGGAGGGGAGCCCCCAGGCGTTTCGGGTGCGCGCCTATGGGAAGGCCGCCACCGCCGTGCGCGACGCGGCAACACCGGTCGCCGGGATGACCGCCGCCGAGTTGCAGCGTCTCGAGGGGATCGGCAAGAGCACGGCGGAGAAGATTGCAACTGTCGTCGAGACGGGGCGGCTCGACCATCTCGACGAGCTCAGGAAGAAGTACCCGCCGGCGTTTGTCGCGCTGACCAAGGTCCCCGGGCTCGGCCCCAAGACCGTGATCATGCTGCGGGAGCGGCTCGGCATCGAGACGCTCGCCCAGCTGGAAGCGGCGCTGGCCGACCACCGGCTCCGCGAGCTTCCGGGGATGGGCGCCAAGTCCGAGGAGAAGATCGGCAGGGCCATCGAGCGTCTCGGTCTTGCCGGTAAGGAGCACCGCACCCCGATCATCGAGGCCCTCCCCCTGGCCCGCAGCCTGGTGCGGACGCTCGGCGATCTCCCCGAGGTGGAACAGATCGTCCACTGCGGGAGCCTGCGACGCTTCCGGGATACCATCGGCGACGTCGACATCGTCGCCGCCTCGACAACACCGGGCCCGGTGATGGACGCCTTTGTCGGCCTCCCCATTGTCATCGACGTGCTCGGTCACGGCGACACCAAGTCCTCGATCCTCACCCGCACCGGTCTCCAGGTCGATCTGCGGGTGGTGGCACCCGACCAGTTCGGCGCCGCCGTCGTCTACTTCACCGGCTCGAAGCAGCACAACATCGAGTTGCGCCAGCGAGCCCTCACCCGCGGCTTGACCCTCAACGAGTACGCCCTCGCCGACGCCGAGAGCGGCGAGGTGATCGCCTCGTCATCGGAGGAGGACGTGTACGCCGCCCTCGACCTCGCCTTCATCCCTCCCGAGCTGCGCGAGGGTCGGGACGAGATCGCCCTGGCCGCTGCCGGCGCCCTTCCCCGGTTGGTCACGGAAGCCGACATCCGCGGCGATCTCCACGTCCACTCGACGTGGTCGGGCGATGGGAGGAGCTCGCTCGACGACATGGTGGCGAGAGCGGCGCAACGCGGTCTCGAGTACATCGCCATCACCGAGCACGGCGAGGACCTCGCCATCAACGGCCTGTCGCGGGAGGCGGTGGCCGCCGAGCGGGTGGAGATCGCCCGCCTGCGCCAGGAGCACCCAGGGCTCGCCATCCTCCACGGCGCCGAGCTCAACATCGGTCCCGAGGGGGGTCTCGACTACGACGACGACTTCCTCATGGCGTTCGACTGGTGTGTCGCCAGCGTCCACTCCCACTTCGACCTCCCGGCCGCCCGGCAGACCGAGCGGCTGCTGACCGCCATCGCCCACCCGGCGGTGAACGCCATCGGCCATCTCACCGGTCGCATGATCGGGCGGCGGCCCGGAATCGAGCTCGACGTGGATGCGGTGTTCGACGCCGCCGAAGCGGCCGGTACCGCTCTCGAGATCAACGCCCACCTCGACAGACTCGACGTGCCGAGCGATCTTCTGCGGCTGGCGCGGGAGCGCCTAGGGCTCCGGTTTGTCATCTCCACCGACAGCCACCAGGTCGACGAGTACGACAACCTGCAGTGGGGTGTCGCCAACGCCAGGCGCGGCTGGGTCGAGGCCACCCGGGTTGTCAACACCCTGCCACCAAGCGAGTTCCTGGCGTGGGCGGCCCGCCCCTCCTGAGGTCTCGCCGTCCATCGGCGCCGCCCGGCCGCCCGGGAAACCGCTTGCCATGTGCTCCGTGGGTGATACGGTTGGTGGGTGGCGGCCCGTGGGGGGCGAGAGAGAGGGAGGGGCGGCATGAGATCCCATGCCTTTCGTGTGTTGTTGGCAGTGTCGCTCGTCGCCGGGGTCGTGTTCGCTCCGGCGACAGCCGGTGCCGAGGAGGGTGACGAGTTCGTCACACCCGTGTTCGGTCTCGCCAATGGGCCCAACCGCTCGCTGCTCGTCGCCGACGCCGGAGCCGGCATCTGGCAGGTGGACGGCGAAGACATGGACCTCGTCGTCGAGCTGCCAGGCGTCGCCGACATGGCGATGATCCGGTCGGCCGACTGGTGGGCGGTCACCGGCGAGCCGTCGAAGTCGGTCTACCGCATCACCCAACGCGTGACAACGGCGATCGCCGATCTGGGCGCCTACGAGGCGAAGTTCAACCCCGACGGCGATGAGATCGACTCGAACCCGTTCGACATCGCCTCCCTCGGCAACAAGGCTGCGCTGGTGGCCGACGCCGCCGGCAATGACCTGCTCGTCGTCCAGAAGGGCGGCAAGATCAGCGTCGTGGCGACGTTCCCCGACCAGCTCGTTTCGACGTCGAATCTCAAGAGTCTTGCGGGGTGTCCTGAGCCGTTGCCCGGCTTCGAGTTCGCCTGCGACCTGCCAGACGCCATCCCCGGCGACACGGTCCCGACCAGCGTTGCGGTGGGTCCGGACGGGGCCTACTACGTCGGCGAGTTGCTCGGCTTCCCGGCACCGACCGGCGAGTCAAAGGTCTGGCGGATCGAGCCGGGGACCCGCAATGCCGATTGCAGCGTCAGCTCGGCGTGCTCGGTGGTGGTCGATGGGTTGACCTCGATTGTCGACCTTGCCTTCGGTCCGGACGGCACGCTCTACGTCGTCGAGATCGACGAGGCGACATGGCTGGCGGTCGAGCTCGGTCTCCCCACCCCCGGTGGCACCGTCAATGCCTGCGACGTGGCGACCGGCCACTGCGAGGTCGTCGCCGGCGGGCTTCCCCTGCCGTCGGCCGTAGCCGTTGGCGTCGATGGCACCGTGTACGCCACGATCCTGTCGCTGGTGCCCGGCGAGGCAGCGGTGATCCCCCTCACCTGAACGTCCCAGTCGGCGGCGACGGCCCGGGCTCCGATACCCGGGCCGTCGTCGCGCCAACGGGGTGTTCACCGATTGGTAAGCGCCAGGGTGTCGTAGTAGCCGCCCCGGGCGTGGTAAACCGGTACGGTGACGCCGCAACCGATCCGTCCCGGCACCGCTCGTCCGGCCGCGCTCGCCGGTGCCGCCGCTGCGGGGCTGTCCCTCGGGCTCACCGAACTGGTGGCGGGGCTCACCGATGCCGTCCCCTCAGCCGTCGCCGCCGTTGGCTCTCTGGTTGTCGAGGCCACACCTCCGATCGTGGAACGAATCGCCATCGGGCTGTTCGGAACCTCCGACAAGGGAGCGCTTGCCATCGGCACCGTGCTCGTGGCCCTTGCCTTCGGCGCCGTCGTCGGCGTGCTGGCTCGGACCCGGCGGTGGGTCCCAGCCGGTGCCTTTGGCGGATTCGCCGCCGCTGGTGTCGCCGCCGCCCTCACCCAGCCGGCGACCGAACCGGCGCCCACCGTCGTCACCATCGCCCTGGCTGCCGCCGTCGGCGCCGGCGTGCTGGTCTGGCTGCTGCGCCACATCCGCCCCACCGAGGTGGAGGCGCCACCCTCCGTCGAGCCGCAGACCGCCGGTCTCGCTCCAAGTCCGTCGCGGCGGCGGTTTGTCGCCGGTGTCGCCGGTGCCGGCGTCTCGGCGCTTGCCGCAGGCGTCGCCGGCCGGTCGCTGATCATCTCTCGCTCCGAGCAGGTGCGCACGTCGTTCCACCTCCCCCCGGTCGCCGGCGGTGTTGCGGCGCCGGGTCCGACCACGTCGTTCGCTGTCACCGGTCTGACGCCGATCGTCGTGCCAAACGACGACTTCTACCGGATCGACACCGCCCTGGTGGTGCCTCGTCCCGACACCGAAACGTGGCGGCTGCGGATCAAGGGCATGGTCGACCACCCGGTGAGCCTCACGTTCTCCGACCTGATGGCGATGCCGCTGCACGAGGAGTACATCACCATCTCGTGCGTCTCGAACGAGGTGGGCGGCCAACTCGTCGGCAACGCCAAGTGGACGGGTGTGCGGCTGGCGGAGTTGCTCGACCGGGCGGGCGTGCAGCACGGCGCCACCCAGGTGGTGGGCCGGTCGACCGACGGCTGGACCGCCGGCTTCCCGACGGACGTTGTCTTCGACGGACGGGAACCGCTTGTGGCGATCGGCATGAACGACGAGATGCTGCCGCCGCGACACGGCTATCCGGCCCGGCTCATCGTCCCGGGGCTGTACGGCTACGTGTCGGCGACGAAGTGGCTGAGCGAGATCGAGCTGACCACATGGGAGTCTTTCGACGGGTACTGGATCCCGCGGGGCTGGGCGAAGGAGGGCCCGATCAAGACCCAGTCCAAGATCGATGTGCCCCGGCTCGGCGCTCAGGTCGCCGCCGACCCCGTTGTCATGGCCGGGGTCGCCTGGGCTCCGCTCAAGGGCATCGCCAAGGTCGAGGTGCGGATCGACGATGGGGACTGGCAGGAGGCGACGCTCTCGGTGCCGCTCTCCGCTGCGGCGTGGGTGCAGTGGCGCCACGAGGTGTCGCTCCCCTCGGGCCGGACCTACCACCTGACGGTGCGGGCCACGGACGGGACCGGCGAGACGCAGACGTCGGCGATCGCAGCGCCGACACCGAGCGGCGCCACCGGACATCACACCATCGAGTTCACAACGCTCTGAGCCTGCCAGGAGCGGGCCGTGCCGGCAGCGAGACGCCGCGAGCAGCGGCATATAGTCACGGCGGCACCCCCGACGCTCGCCCGGAGGAGACGCATGAAGTTCGCCTGGTTGTGCAGCCATGAGTCGTATCAGCCCGAGGTCCTCGTTGACCAGGCGGTGCTCGCCGAGCAGGTGGGCTTCGACGCCGTGCTCGGTTCCGACCACTTCCACCCATGGGTGGACGAGGGCTCGGCGGCCGGGTTCGTATGGAGCTGGTTTGGCGCCGTCGCCGCCCGCACCGAGCTCGAGCTCGCCACCTCCGTCACCTGCCCCCTGTTCCACTACCACCCGGGCATGATCGCCCAGGCGGCGGCAACGGTCGATCGTCTCTCCGGTGGGCGGTTCATCCTCGGGGTGGGCACCGGCGAGAACATCAACGAGGGCCCGCTCGGGTACACCTTCACCGGTTACAGCGACCGCATCTCCCGCATGACCGAGGCGCTCGAGATCATGCGCCGCCTCTTTGCCGGTGAGAAGCTCGACTACGCCGGGGAGCACTACACGCTGGACAAGGCAAAGCTGTACAGCCCGCCGCTTCGCCCCATCCCGGTCTGGATGGCCGCCGGCGGGCCGAAGTCGGCCGAGTTCGCCGGAGCCAACGCCGACGGTCTGATCACATCGGTCAAAGACCCCGACGTGACGCTGCGGGAGGTGATCGTCCCCTTCCGCCAGGCGATGGGGAAGCGGCGGGTGCGCGGCCACGTCATGGCGACCCGCTGGACGGTCCTTGCCGATCACGAGGAAGACGCCTGGCGCGCCCTCGACACCATGAGGGGGCTGCGGGCGCCTGGGCGGTTGGATGCGGTCGATCCCATGGTGCTCCGGCAGCGGGCCGATGCGATGGACCGGGCCGAGATCCTCGCCAAGTACACGATCGTCTCGGGTGTGGAGGGGCTCATCGACGCCTACGCCCCGCTGGTGACCGAGGTGGGCGCCGACTACGTGGCCATCCAGATCGCCAGCACCGACCCGCAGCGCACCCTCCGCCTTGTCGGCGCCGAGGTGCTGCCAGAGCTGCGCAGGCTGGCCGGCTGATGCCGGACCGGTGGGACGGACCGGCCGCCCTGGTGGGGCTCGATAGCAGGCTCGCAGGTCCGACCCGATAAGCTGCCCGGGAGATGAGCAACAAGCCAACCCCCATCGTTCCCCAATCCGCCGAGTCGCTCCACCCGGAGGTCGTCGACGACAGCGAGGAGCGCGAGGCCGAGCACAGCACCATCCACGCCCCCTCCAAGCTGATCAGGATCGCCTCGATGACTCGGGCGATGCTCGAGGAGGTGCGCCAGGCACCCCTCGACGAGGCGGGTCGGTTGCGGCTGCGGTCCATCTACCACCGCTCCTTGGAGCAGCTGCGAGAGGCGCTGAGCGACGACCTCGCCGAAGAGCTCGAGATGATCTTCGAGCCGATCAACCAGACCGAGGTGTCCGAATCGGAGCTGCGGCTCGTCCAGGCGCAGCTCGTCGGCTGGCTCGAAGGGCTCTTCCACGGGATCCAGGCGTCGCTGTGGAGCCAGCAGGCCGCCGCCGCCGCCCAGCTCGAGGAGATGCGGAGTCGGCGTGTCCTCGAGATCGGCGACAGGGAAACGCAGGCGCAGGCCGGCCAGTATCTATGAGTCTGCCCCGATCTCTGACTGGTGCCCTGCCGTCAGGATGAGCCGTGGCGGAGGGCGGCCTGGGCGGCGGCCAGCCGGGCCACCGGGAGCCGTGGCGGGCTGCAGGAGACATAGTCGACACCGACCTGCTCGAAGAAGTCGATCGAGTGCGGGTCGCCTCCCTGCTCGCCGCACACCCCGATCACCAGACCGGGGTTGACCCTGCGCCCGGCCTCGATGGCGATCTCGATGAGCCGGCCAACGCCCTGGCGGTCGATGGTGGTGAACGGGTCGCGCCGCATGATCCCCCGCTCCAGGTAGGTGCGGAGGAATGCCTCCTCGGCGTCGTCTCGGCTGATCCCGAGCGTGGTCTGGGTGAGGTCGTTCGTCCCAAACGAGAAGAAGTCGGACTCGAGGGCGAAGTCGGCGGCGACCAGGGCGGCGCGGGGCAGCTCGATCATGGTGCCGACGGTCACCTCGAGTTGGCGACCGGCGTCGTGCACCTCCTCGTCGATCATGTCACGAACGATGTGCAGCTCCTCGACGGTCCCGACGAGTGGGATCATCAGCTCGAGCTGCGGGTCGCCACGAGCGTCGAGCCGGCGCCGCACCGCCTCTAGCGCCGCCAGCACCTGCACCCGGTAGATCTCGGGCATGATCACGGCGAGCCGCACCCCACGCAGCCCGAGCATCGGGTTGGACTCGGCCCACTGATCGACTGCGGCGAGCAGACGCTCGAGCTCGGTGGTGTGCTCACCACGCGCCCTGGTGCGGCGGAGAGCCGTCTCCACCTCCCAGCGGGCGGGGAGGAACTCGTGCAGCGGTGGGTCGAGCAGCCGCACCACAACCGGTAGGCCGTCCATCGACTCGAGGAGTCGCTCGAAGTCGCCGATCTGGAGCTCCTCGAGCTTCTCGAGCGCCCTGGCCCGCTCCTTCTGGTCGTCGCTCAGGATGATCCTCCGCACCACCTCGAGCCTTGCGCCCGAGAACATGTACTCGGTGCGGGCCAGCCCGATGCCCTCGGCACCAAGGCGGCGGGCGTGGGCCGCGGCATCCGGCGTGTCGGCGTTGGCCCACACGTCGAGCCGGCGAAAGCTGTCGGCCCAGCCGAGCAGCTTCTCCAGGTCAGCCGATGCCGTCGCCTCCTCAATGGGTAGGGCTCCGGCGTACACCGCCCCAGTGGCGCCATCGATGGTGATCACGTCACCGGGCCGCATCAGCGCCGCCCCGATGCGGATGGCCCCTCGCTCCGCATCGACAACGACGTCCGCCGCCCCAGTCACTGCGGGGGTGCCGGTCCCGCGAGCGGCGACGGCGGCGTGCGAGGTCGGACCACCGTGGCTGGTCAGCACACCGCGGGCGGCGATGACCCCTGCGAGGTCCTCGGGGGTCGTCTCCCGCTTCACCATGATCACGGCCTCGCCCCGTGCCGCCGCGGCCATGGCGGCGTCTGCATCGACGACGATCGCCCCACTCGCCGCCCCCGGTGAGGCGGGCCCGCCGGTGATGAGCGGCTCGCCGAAGGCCCCAGGGGCGATACGGGCATGGAGCATCTGGTCCAGCTGGTCCGGATCGATGCGGAGCACCGCCTCCTCGGCCGTGATCACCCCGCCCTCGGCCAAGGCGACGGCGATGGTCACGGCAGCCCTGGCGGTGCGCTCCCCGGGGCGGGCCTCGAGGACCCACAGCGTGCCCCGCTCGCAGACGAAGTCGATGCGCATCATGTCGCGCTCCTCGCCTTCGAGGTCGCACAGGATCTCGACGAGCCGGCCGTGGATGGCAGGGTCGTGTCTCGCCAGATCACCGAGCCCTGGGTACACCGCCTGCGACGACGGGTGCGACTCGCCGACGGTGAAGACCCCGGCCGGTCGGGGCTCGCCGTCGTGGGGGTCGCGGCTGAAGGCGACGCCGGCCCCAGACGTGTCGCCTACCGATCCGAACACCATCAGGTGCACCACCGCCGCCATCCCCAAGTCGTCGCTGATGCGCTGCCGGCGCCGGTGGCGGCGGGCGGTCTCGGTGTCCCACGAGGCGAACACTGCCTCCATCCCCTCGCGGAGCTGATCGAGCACGTCGGTTGCAATGGGGCGTTGCGACTCCTCGACGACGAGGTGCGCCAGGGCGGTGGCATCGGTGGCAAGCGCTGCGGCGTCCCTGTCCCGCCTGGGACCGAGGATGGCGTCGACCCGGTGCGCCGGCACCTGGCGCCCTTCGGCGAGCCCGCTGAGGAAGTCGATGTGCACCTGGGCGGCGAACTGGGGGGATCCGAAGCTGGCGAGGGCGTCCAGCGAAGCCTCGTTGACACCCACGTGGAGTGCCCTGGCCAGCAGCCCAGGCATCGCAACCGGGGGGCTCGAGCGGACGGCGAGCACCTGCGCCCAGTCGGGGTGGGCGGCGCCGAGTGCGGTGGTGGCGGCGACCACCTCCGTCCACATGTCCTCGGGGAACTCACCCACCTCGAGGAATCGCCGGCAGGCGACGTCGCTGACGGCAAAGCCCGGTGGTACCGGGATGCCGAGCCGATGCAGCATGCTCAGTGACCTGCCCCTGGCACCGATGTGAGGAAGGGCGGCTTCGGGTGGGTCGGCGAGATCCCAGACGTAGTGCAGAGTGGCCTCGGCGGCGGGTGAGCAAACGAGATTACAACTCCCTGGCGGTCGGCCGGATCCTGGCGTAATCTTGGCCACTGCGATGGGCGGTTTCGTACCGGAACAAAGGCGATCGCACCGGGGTTCATACGATTCCGGAGAGAGAGTGACGAGGCAGGTGACAGCGCCATGGTGATGGCACTCAGTGACCTCATGTGGGAGCCAGGTGAGGAGTGGCGCGACGATGCGGCATGCGTCGGCGCAGACGCCGATCTCTTCTTCCCCGTGGGTGAGGACAACGAGGCGGCGGCGGTCGCAAAGGCCGTCTGCGAGGTGTGCCCCGTTGCGGAAGCCTGCCTCCGTTATGCGCTGGCCACCAACCAGACCGAAGGCGTGTGGGGCGGGATGACCGGCTCGGAGCGCCGCAGGTTGCGCCGCCGGTTGCGCGAGAGGGAGCGGCGCGCCTCGTAGGTTGCGTCGGCCTCAGCCCTCGGTGACCGTCACCGACTCGATGACACAGTCGCTGGTGGGGCGATCGCCCCGATCGGTGGGCGTTGTGGCGATGGCATCGACGGCGTCCATCCCCGACGTCACCTCGCCGAAGATCGTGTAGGAGTGCGGCAGACCTGTGTCGCGGTGACAGATGAAGAACTGGGATCCGTTGGTGTTGGGTCCGGAGTTGGCCATGGCCACCGTGCCGCGGCGGTAGTCCCCGGCGCCTTCGACCTCGTCGCGGAAGCGATAGCCCGGCCCGCCCCGCCCGGTGCCGGTCGGGTCGCCGCCCTGGATCATGAAGCCCTCGATGACTCGATGGAAGATGACGCCGTCGTAGAAGCCGTCGCGAGCGAGAAACACGAAGTTGTTGACGGTGAGCGGCGAGCGGCCGGCGTCGAGGGCGATCTCGATGGCGCCTTGGTTGGTGTGAAGGGTCGCCACGTAGCTCTTCGTGGGTTCGATGCCGAAGTCGGGCGCCGCTGCGTACTGCTTGGCCACGGGGGCTCCTTGTCGAGGGAAGCCGCCACCATAGGCGGTCGCCCCACCCATGCAGTCGTGTACATTCCGCCGGCGCTGCGGACCCCGAGTCCTGGCGAACCGATGAGGAGCGTGCCGTGGCAGCGACCCAGACGACCCAACCGCTCGAGGGAGGGGGTCGCCTTGGTCCGCCGCCGGTCGGGCGGGAGCTGGCGGCTCTTGCGGCGATCCTGGTCGTGTACCTGGCTGTCACCGTTGCCGGGGTCCTGCATGGGGCGCCACTCGGGCACGACGAGGCCGTGTACAGCTCGCAGGCCCGCAGCTTCGCCACGGGTGCTCCGAGCGTGGGATTCTGGGGCGACTATCGGGCGCCGGGGTTGCCGTGGGTTCTCCAGCTGGCATGGCTCGGTCCTGCCACCGAGCCATACCTTCGCATGGTGGTTGCGGTGTGGGGCGCCGCAGGGCTGGCGCTCACCTGGCTGCTCGGCCGCTCCCTGTTCGGAAGGTGGGAGGGGTTGGCGGCGGCGGCGGGTCTCGGCGTCACACCGATATGGGTCTCGGCCGCCACGCATGTGTGGCCGGACGTGCCGGGAGCGACGGTCGGTCTGGCTGCGCTCGCCGTGCTGGTGGCGGCCACCCATGACGACCGCATCTCGTGGTGGATCCTGCTCGCCGCCCCGCTCACCCTTGCTGCGACAGTGGTCCGCTACGGCGCCCCGGGGCCCATCCTGGTCGGGGCGCTCGCCATCGCCTGGTGGCGGCGCCGGGCCATCCGGTCCGGAATCGGCAAGGTGGTGGCGCTTGCGGTCGCAACCGGTGGGCCGCTCGCCATCGTCCTCCTCACCAACCTCACCTTCTCCACGGCGACGCCCCCGCTGCGGGCGGCGATGCAGCTCCGACCCAACCGGGGCGGGACGATCGCCGACGGCTGGGTGGTGCTGGGGAACGAGCTCCCGGAGCTCCTCGCCCAACCGGCCATCGTGTTCCTGTTCACCGGTCTGGCGCTGGCCGTTGCGATGCGGGTGGAGGACCGGGAGCGTCGCAGCCGCCTGTTGATGGTGCTTGCCACAAGCCTTGGCACGCTCGTGGTGCTGGCGACAGCGCTCTCGTCCGAGCTGCGCTACTTTGCCCCGCTGCTGCCGTGGATGTGGCTTGGGGCGGGGGTGGGCATCGTCGCCCTGGTGCGCAACCTCGACCGGGGCGCCGTGCTCGCCCTCGGCGCCGTCTCGTTGGTGGCGCTCGGCTTTGGGGTGAACGGGTCGACGGGGGAGGACGCCGATCTCCTCACCGATCGCTTCCAGCGGCTGCGGGAGGCGGCAAGGGATCGGCAATGGCCCCCCGGCTGTCACATCGCCACCAGCTACGGACCGCAGGTCGGCTGGTACACCGGGTGCACCACGGTGGAGTTCGTGCTCGGCGGGGTCGACGACCCGGTGCCGACCAGCCCCCCGGCGACCCACATCTTGGTGCTGCAGGGCGGGAAGCGGCAGCCGGTGAACCTGAGGCCATGGCTCGACGCCAGCACCGAGCTCGCCTTCACCTACGGCGACCGCAGCCTCGGCAGCCTCCAGTTCATCGAGGTCTACGTCCCGGTCCCAACCGGGTGAGGCGGGACCCGCTCAGAACCGGCGGCGACGCCGGGTGGAGCTGCGGAAGGGCGCCAGCTCCTCTGGGGGCTCCCATCGCTCGAGATGGGCCAGGCGATCATCGTTGGAGAACATCTTCACGATGGGGACGTTGAGCCCGGCGCGACGCTGGATCGCTAGCACCTCGTTCACCTGGTCCCACTCGACGAGCGTCACCACGAGCCCGGACTCGCCGGCCCTTGCGGTCCTCCCTGAGCGGTGCACGTAGGTCTTGGGATCGTCCGGCGGGTCGTAGTGGACGACGACGTCGACATCATGGATGTGAAGCCCGCGAGCGGCGACGTTTGTGGCCACGAGCACCGGGATCTCGGCGTCCATGAACTGCGCCAGCGCACGCTCCCGCTGCCGCTGATGGAGATCGCCATGGATCGCCCGTGCGTCGACGCCGTGGTCGTTGAGGTCCTTGGCGACCCGGTCGCAGGCGTGCTTGGTGCCTACGAACACGAGTGTCCGCGTGTAGTGCTTTGCGATGGCGGCGACCATGTTGACCTTGTCCATGTGGTGCACCTTGAGGAACCGATGCTCCATCGTCTCGATGTGGCTGGCGCTCGAGTCGACCTCGTGGCGCACGGGGTCGCGCATGTAGGCGTCGACGAGGGCGCCGACCTGGCCGTCGAGCGTCGCCGAGAACAGCATGGTCTGGCGGCTTGCCGGGACCTCGCGCATGATGCGGCGCACCTGGGGGAGAAACCCCATGTCCGCCATCTGGTCCGCCTCGTCGATGGTCACGATCTCCACGTCGTCGAGCCGGATCACCTTGCGGTCGATGAGGTCGATGAGCCGGCCAGGGGTGGCGACGACGATGCCCGTGCCCTTGCGGGTGGCGTCGATCTGGCCGCGCATCGAGGATCCTCCGTACACGGTGAGCACCGGTATTGCCCGGATTGCCGCCAGGGGTCGCAACACGTCCGTGACCTGGAGGGCGAGCTCGCGGGTGGGGACGAGCACCAAGCCCCTTGGCCGGCCGGGGGCGGCCGCCCCCAGCACCTGCACCATCGGAAGACCGAAGGCAAGCGTCTTTCCGGACCCGGTCCTGGCCCGACCGCACACGTCGCGTCCTGCGAGTACGTCTGGGATGGCCAGGTGCTGGATGCGGAAGGGAAGCGAGATGCCGGCGGCGGTGAGAGGGGCCACGAGGTCGGCGGCGATCCCGAGGTCGGCGAATCCATCGGCTGTCATGCGAATAGGGCCTGCAGGTGTGATGTCGGTCACGCCAAGATAGTGCCCAGAGACCCCCAAGCCCTCATCGCGCGTCGGCGGCCGCATCGCCGCGACCCTCGAGCAGGGCGTTGGTCTCCGCCCCGGCGAGCACGGCGACACCTGAGAGGAAGAACCACAGCATGAGCACGATGACCCCGGTGAGCGCACCGTAGGTCTCTCCGAGCGCACCGCCCCAGCTCGTCACGTAGAGCGAGAGACCGAGCGTTGCCATGACCCAGGCGCCGGCGGCGAGAACCCCGCCCGTGTTTACCCAGCGGGTCATGCTCCACGACCGGTTGGGAGCGACCTTGAACAACCCACCGAGACCGATCACGACGATGGCGAGGACGAACGGCCAGCGCAGGATGTTCAGCGTCGTCGCCGCCGCTTTGCCGAGACCCACCGCATCGAGCACCTTGGGGAGGAACGCCACCAACGCCACCGATCCCAGGCCGAACACGATGACACCGATGGTGACGGCGAACGCCGCACCCCGCAGCACGAGGAACGAGCGGGTCTCCTCCTCGCCATAGGCATGGTTGATGGCCGAGATGAGCGCCTTTGTTCCCGCCGATGCCGACCAGAGGGCGAGCAGGATGGAGATCGCCGTGGCAACTCCCAGGCTTCCGGGCGAGGTGGCGACGATCTGCTCGAGCTGGTCGCCGACAAAGGCGGCCGTCGACTCCGGTAGTGCCGATGACAGATCGACCAGCTGGCTCTCCAACGCCGCAGGGTCGGCGACAAGCCCGTAGATCGAGACGGCGGCTATCACCGCAGGGAACATGGACAGCAGGGCGTAGTAGGAGAGGCTGGCGGCGATCATGATCGTGTTGTGCCGCTTGATACGGGTGCGGAGGGCGCCGGCGACTGAGGCGGTTTCGGCGAGCCGCCCGGGGGGCGCCACCGGCGCCGCCACCGCAGCGGGGCCGGGTGAGTCGGAGCGAGGGCGCAACGCCGCGGCGACGGCGACGAGGACCGCCAGGGCGCCGAGGAAGATGGCGCCGGCTCGCCTCACGTTCCCAGCAGCTCGGCCGGCACGGCGTAGAGGGCAGCGGCGTGTGCCGTGACCGACGGCACCAACCCGAAGACGGTGGGAAGCAGCTGCGCGCAGTAGAACCTCGCCGTTGCGATCTTGGCGGCGACAAACGGATCGTCGGCGTGTTCATCCAGCAGGCGGCGGGCGGCAAGCGCCTCTCGCCCCAGGTAGTAGCCGCCGGCGACCACGCCGAACATCCGCAGGTATGGGCTGGCCCCGGCCAGCGCATCGTTCGGGTCGGTTCGGCTGAGCAGCCACTCGGTGGCGTTGCGCAGCAGCTCGACTCCTTCGGCGAGCTCGGTGTGCATCGAGCCGAGAGCGTCGGCGGCCTTCTCGAGGTCGGCGCCGAGCGCCGCCATCTCGTCGAGGTAGCTGCGGACGACATCGCCCCCACCCATCGGGAGCTTCCGCATGACCAGGTCGATGGCCTGGATCCCGTTTGTGCCCTCGTAGATCGGGGCGATGCGGGAGTCGCGCCAGTGTTGGGCGGCGCCCGTCTCTTCGACGTACCCCATCCCGCCGTGGATCTGCACCCCGAGCGAGGCGAGCTCGACCCCGAGGTCGGTGCCCCACGCCTTTGCCACGGGCGTGAGCAGCCCGGCACGGGCCGTGTTGATGCGTCGCACCTCCGGGTCGGGGTGGTGATGGCCGAGATCGATGGCCTTGGCGGTGTCGTAGAGCAGCGGCCGCAGCGCCTCGATAGAGGCCTTCATCGTCATGAGCATGCGCCGCACGTCTGGATGCTCGACGATCGGCGACGATTCGCCGGCTGGCGCTCCGACCGCCCGACCCTGGCGCCGCACCCTGGCGTGCTCGGCGGCTTGCTGGAAGGCACGCTCGGCGATACCGAGCCCTTCCAGCCCGACGTGGAGCCTGGCGTCGTTCATCATGGTGAACATTGCCTTCATCCCCTCGTTCGGCTCACCGATGAGGTGGCCGACTGCCCCCTCGTTCTCGCCGAAGGCGAGCACGCAGGTTGGGCTGCCGTGGATGCCGAGCTTGTGTTCGATCGAGACGCACGTCACGTCGTTGCGCGCGCCGAGCCTGCCTCCGGTGTCGACCATGTATTTGGGGACGGCGAAGAGGCTGGCTCCCTTCGTACCCGGTGGCGCCCCCGGGAGGCGCGCCAGCACGAGGTGGACGATATTGTCTGCCATGTCGTGCTCGCCCCAGGTGATGAAGATCTTGGTGCCGTAGATGCGCCAGGTGCCGTCGTCGTGGCGCTCGGCCCTTGTGCGCAACGCCCCGACATCCGACCCCGCCTCGGGCTCGGTGAGCACCATCGTCCCCGTCCACTCGCCGGAGATGAGCTTCTCGAGATACGTCGCCTTCAGCTCCTCCGACCCGTGGTGCTCCAAGGCCAAGATGGCGCTCATCGTCAGCATCGGGCACAACGAGAACGCCATGTTGGCCGCGGTCAGCATCTCCTGCACCGCGATCCCCACGGAAGCCGGGAAGCCGTGGCCACCGTAGGCGGGGTCGGACTTGACGGCGTTCCACCCGGCGGCGACGTACTGCTCGTACGTCTTGCGGAACCCCTCAGGGGTGCTGACCGACCCGTCGGCGTTGCGCTGCGATCCGGTGCGGTCGCCGCTGCGGTTGGTTGGGGCCACCACCTCGGCCATGAAGCGGGCCGCCTCGTCGACCAGCCCGGAGACGACATCGGGCTCGACGTGGCCGAAGCCGGGGATGGCGGCGAGCTCTTCGACACAGACGATGTGATCGAGGACGAACTTGATGTCGCTCACGGGTGCCCGGTAGTCGCTCATGACCCAGAGGATAGAGGGAGCGTCCGGGGCGCAGACGCTGCTTGCGTCGTCGCAGGAGGTCGCCGGGGGGTCCGCACAACCGCCTGCCCACCATGAGCGGCACGGCCCTCTTACCCTGAGGAGCGGGCCCCCCGGCGCAACCGGTCGACCGAGGTCGACGCCTTCCCCTCGTCGGGTCTGCAGGATACTTGCCGCCGCCCCGATGCGCTGTCGGGCACGGCTCCTCCGGGAGGAGCCGCCGCGATGGCCGATGGCGGGCCTGACTACACCGAAGTAGCGGCGGTCCAAGGTGACGATCCGGTCATCCACTCGGTCTCGATCGGGCGCCGGGTGTCGACGGAACCGGCGGCACAGGTGGCGGGGGCGTACGCTGCCAGTTCAGCGAGGAGGACGAGGGAGAGAAGACCGCCGTGGACGAGTACCGTGACGTCACCCCCGTGGCCGGGCCCGAGGCGTTCGAGGAACGAGGCCGCGCCGGCCGGCTCAGCCAGGCGGCGATCGTGCTGGCGGCCGGAGCGGCGGTTGCCGGGGGGTCTGACCGGCTCGACGACAGGGAGGCGCTCGCCCTCCCCGAGGGTCTCACCGGCATCGAGCGCAAGCGCAAGCTACGGGTGGAGCAGGCGGTCGCGCCCCTCGACATCGACATCGCCACCCACCTCGGCGCTCCCGAGTTCCGCATCCCAGGCGCCGCCGCCGCCGTGATCGCCAGACAGCTCCTCGACAAGCCTGAGGCCGTCACCGCCGCCGCTCTCGTCGAAGCGAACCTCCACAGCGCAAGCCGGCTTGTGCGAACGGCGGCCGCCAACGCCGCCCTCGACACCACCGGCCCTCGGGAAGATGTGCTGGCCCGTCTGGAGGAAGGCGCCGCGTCGGATGATCCCCTCATCCGGGACCTGGGTCGGGTCGGGCTCGCCAGGGCCAACCCTTCGCACGACATGCTGCGACGTTTCGTGGGTCGCCCGTCACCGTTGTCCGGCACCGACGGAGCGTCGCACACCGCCGTGCTCACGCACGGGACGTTCGCCGCCAGGAGCCGCTGGTGGCGGCCAGGCGGGAGCATGTACCGCTACCTCGACGGGCTCACACCGCCGCTGCACCTCCACGATCCAAGCTTCGAGTGGACCGGGTTGTACTCGGACGGGGCCCGCCAGCTCGATGCGCAGCGGATGGCGGATTGGGCGATCGACCAGGGGATTGTGCGGCCGGACGTCATTGCCCACAGCCACGGCGGCACCGTCGCCAGCCTGGCGACCCGGCGCGGTCTCGAGATCGACCGCCTCGTCATGCTGAGCATCCCGGTCCACGCCCAATGGTTCCCCGACTTCACCAAGGTGAGGCGGATCATCGACATCCGGGTGAAGTGGGATCTCGTGATCATCGCCGACCGCGGTGGGCAGCGTTACCGGGCGCCATCGCCGCACCACACGAAGGTGGAGGAGCACGTCAACGGGTGGTTCGACCACACCGACACCTACAAGCCTGACTACTGGGATCGCCACGGGCTCGCCACCGTGCTGTGAGCCCAGGGGTACGCTGCACCGATGGGCCTCGCCGCATCCGCAACGGTCCTTGCTGCCGGCGCCGCCTGGCGTCTCGTGGGGCTCGGAGCGGCGGGACGGGCGCTTGTCGCCAACGTGTCGACCGGCGGCGAGACAGAACGGACGCTGGCCGGCATGCTCTTGGTGCGCGCCGGCGACCGGTCGGTGCCGGTCGTGGTCGATGCGATCAACGCAGGCGCCACCACACCTGACCTGGTGGACGTCCTTGCCAGCATCGGGACCGAGTCGGCCCGCATTGCACTCGAGGGCGTGGCTAGGTTGCCGGGCGCCGACATCGGCGCGGCGGCGAGGCAGGCGCTACAAACCCTCGACGAGATGCGCCGCAAGGCGCACTAGCCGAGCCGTCAGCGCAGCACCGACCCGTCAGCGAAGGGCGCGAGCCACTTCGCGAAGATCGAGGTTGACGTGGACGCCGATGAACTCGAGCGCCGCTATCGAAACGAGCGCAGTGAGCGAGAGCACCAACGCATATTCGACAAGCGACGAACCGTCGTCGCCAAGCAACCTGGCCAATTTCCACCACCACATTGTGCGACAGCCCTTTCCGCTGTGCGCTCTCTCCCGTTACCGAGCATGGTCGGGGCTCACGTTGGTGTCAATCATCAGGAATGATGATTGACACGTCCGATCAGCCGGAGAACTGCTCGATGGCTGCCACAAAGCGGTTGAGGAATCGGGACCCCGCCGCCCCGTCGATGACCCTGTGATCGAACGACAGGGCGACGGGGAACACGGGTGCGATGCGGATCGCCTGGTCCCGCACCACCACGTCGTCTGCGGCCCGCCCCACCGACAGGATCGCCGTCGTGCCGTATGGGATGATCGGTGTCCCATAGCCACCGCCGACGGCGCCGACGTTGGAGATGGTGAAGGTCCCCCCCGCCACGTCGGCTGGGGTGAGTCGGCGCGACCGCGCCGCGACGGCGAGACGCTCGATCTCGGTGGCAAGGCTCGCAGGAGTGCGGGCGGCAGCATCCCGCACCACAGGCACCACCAGCCCGGCCTCTGTGTCCATTGCCACCCCCATGCCAACGGCACGGTGGCGAGTGAGGGTCGTGCCGTCGAATGTGGCGTTGAAGTCGGCGAACTCGGCGAGGACGGGCAGCACCGCAAGCACCAGATACGTCTCGAGCGGCCACCCACCGGAGCTGCGAGCGGCCAGGAGCCGGGTGGCGTCTGCCGGCCCCCACACCGTCACGTGGGGAATCTCCGCCCACGAACGGCTGAGGTTGCGGGCGATGGTGCGCCGGGTGCTCGGCAGCGTCACCGGCTCCGTATCTCCGCCGGCAGGTGGTGGGCGCACCGCCGCCGCCGCCTCGACGTCACTGCGGGTGATCGCCCCACCGGGACCGGTGCCGGTGATCGTTGCGACGTCGACGCCGAGGTCTCCGGCGAGCTTGCGGATGAGTGGCATCGCCTTCACCGACGCAGGCGGTCTTGCGGAGGAGCCGGCTGTCTCGCCTGGCGGTGAGGCGGCGGCGGGTGCGGGGGGGTCGATGGTGGCGGCCCACGTCTCGTCCCGCCCACCGATCACCGCCAGCAGCGCTCCCACCTGAAGCGTGGCTCCCGCCCCTGCCCCCTGATACAAGAGAAAGCCGGCGCGGGGGGCGCTGATCTCGACGACGGTCTTGGCGGTCTCCACCTCGACAAGCGGCTGGTTGGCGACGACCTCGTCGCCAAGCGCCACGAGCCACTGCACCACATCGGCCTCGGTGAGCCCCTCGCCGATGTCGGGGAGCCGCATCTCGAACGCCATCAGCCGGCCACCGTGTCGCGGATGCCTTGGAGCACCTCGTCGGTGCCCAGCAGGGCGTGGCGTTCGATGGCGAACTGCGGCCAGGGAGCATCGGTGGCCCCGATCCTGCGGATGGGCGCCTCGAGCGCATACCCGCACCGCTCCGCCATCTCGGCGGCGATCTCGGCGCCGACCCCGAAGCTGCGCTGTGGCTCCTGCACCACCAGCAGCCGGCCGGTGCGCTCGACGCTCTCCTGCACCGCAGACACATCCCACGGGTAGATCGTGCGCAGGTCGATCACCTCGACGTCGATACCCTCGGTTGCGGCCATCTCGGCGGCGGTGAGCGATGGGGGCACCAGCCCGCCATAGGTGACGAGCGTCACGTCTGTGCCGGGGCGGCGGGTGCGGGAAGTGCCGAGCGGGATGATGTAGCGCCCGACGGGCACGTCCTCACGGCCCGCCCGGTACAGCACCTTTGGCTCGAGGAACACCACAGGGTCGTCAGACTTGATGGCGGCGGCGAGCAACCCCTTGGCGTCCGTTGGCGTAGACGGCACCACCACCACCAGACCGGGGGCGTGGGCGAAATAGGTCTCCGGCGAGTCGCAGTGGTGTTCGTGCGCCCCTATCCCGGCGCCGTTGGGGAAGCGCAGCACCATCGGCACCGAGGCGTGGCCCCTGGAGCGAAAGCGGATCCGGCCAAGGTGGCTGGCGATCTGGTCGAACGCCGGGTAGACGAACCCCTCGAACTGGACCTCGGCGATGGCGCGGCTCCCCGACACTGCCATGCCGATTGCGGCGCCGACGATCCCAGACTCGTTGAGCGGGGTGTCGACCACCCGCTCTTGCCCAAAGCGCTCCTGGAGCCGCTCGGTGATGCGGAACACACCGCCGGCCCGCCCGACGTCCTCGCCGAGGATCAGCAGCCTGCCGTCGTCGGCCATCGCCTCGTGCATGGCGGCGTTGATCGCCTCGGCCATCGTCCACCGCTCGGTGGGGCCGCCGGGGATGCCATCCTCCGCCGCCGGCGCCCACACCTCGTCTGCGGTGAACACGGAGGGGGCTTCGCCCCTGGCCCGCTGCGAGGCGTTGAGCTGATCGACGAGGAGTTGCGGGATCCTGGCGTAGGCGTGGCGGATGATGTCGTCCCGACCCGGCAGCGGCGCCGCCTCGATCCGGTCGAGGGCGGCGTCGAACTCGGTGTCTGCCTCGGTGAGGAGCGCCGTCTCCTGGGCGTCGTCCCACAGACCGCGGGCGGCGAGGAAGCGCCGGTAGCGATCGACGGGGTCGCGCTCGCGCCACGCCGCCTCCTCGTCGGCGCTGCGGTAGAGACGAGCGTCGTCCGCGGTGGCGTGCGGCCCGTACCGGTAGCACACGGCCTCGACCAGGGTGGGGCCGTCGCCGCGTCGGGCCCGGTCGACGGCCTCACGGGTGGCGGCGTACACGGCGAGAACATCCATCCCGTCGACCCGTACCCCCTCGATGCCGTAGGCGAGGGCCTTCTGGGCGATGGTCGGCGACGCCGTCTGCTTGTCGTATGGCACCGAGATGGCGTAGAGGTTGTTCTCGCACACGAACACGGTCGGGGTCCGCCACACCCCGGCGAGATTGACCGCGGAGTGGAAGTCGTTCTCCGAGGTGGCGCCGTCGCCAAAGAAGGCGCCAACCACAACGTCCTCGCCGCGCTGGCGTGTCGCATAGGCGTGACCGACCGCGTGGGGCAGGTGGCTGGCGATGGGCACCGTGTTTGTCATCATCCGGTAGCGGTGTACGTCCCAGCCGGCGTTTGGAAGACCCCGCCAGTAGCTCAGGATCACCTCGAGCGGCATCCCCCTCGTGAGCTGCACCGCGTGCTCCCGGTAGGCGGGGTAGATGAAGTCGCCGTCGGCGAAGGCGGCGGCCGACCCGACCTGGGCGGCCTCCTGGCCCTCGAGCATCGCATACGTCCCGAGCCGTCCTTGCCGCTGGGCGCCCAGCGCTCGCCTGTCGTAGATGCGGGAACGCAGCATCAGCCGGTACAGGTCGACGAGCTCCTTGTCGGCAAGCGCAGGCAGCTCGCCGACGGCGGTGCCGTCCTGCGCCAGCACCTGGCGCATCGGGAAGGCGGCGGCGACGTCGATCGACACGGGTCCTCCTCTGTCAGTCAGCCGGGTGGGCCGAGGTGATCTCGTCCCACACCTCGATGAGTCTGGCGTTCTCCTCGGGTGTCCCGACCGTGATGCGGGTGATGGGCCCGAAGGTGCGGATGATGACACCTCGCTCGAGGAACCGAGCGGCGAGACGTCCGGCGTCGCGTCCGCCCGTCACCATGACGAAGTTGGTCTGGCTCGGCGCCACCGCGACGTTGCGGGCGGCCAGCTCGACCGAGAGCCACGCCCGACCCATGGCGTTGTCGTGCACCCGCTTGGCGAGCCGGTCGGGGTGGCGCAGCGCCTCGGTTGCCGCCACCTGGCCAAGGGTCGTGACCGAGAACGGCGGCTGGGTCCTGCGTAGCTGGGCGAGCGTCTCGGGTTGACCGATGGCGTAGCCGACCCGCAGCCCGGCCAGCCCGTACGCCTTGGAGAAGGTGCGGGCCACGATGACGTTGTCCCTGGCGACCGCCAGCGGGATGGCCGAGGCGAAGTCCGGGGCGGTGACGTACTCGGCGTACGCCTCGTCGATGACGACGACTGCCCCGTCTGGCACAGACTCGACAAAGGCCTGCAAGGCGTCGCCCGAGACGTGGGTGCTTGTCGGGTTGTTCGGGTTGCAGACGTACACGACGGTGGTGTCAGGGCGGATCGCCGCCGCCATCGCATCGAGGTCGTGGGCGTGGCCACGATCGAGCGGCACCTCGATCGACTCGGCGCCGCTCAACACGGCGTAGATGGTGTACATCACGAAGCTCGGGGACGCATACACCGCCGAGGTGCCGCGACCGCCGACGGCCAGGGCGGTGCACCCCAGCAGCTGGCTGCTGCCCGCACCAACCCAGAAGTAGCTCTCCGGGAGGTCGTGGACCTTGGCCAGCTCGCTCACCAGGTGGTATGCCGAGTTCTCCGGGTAGCGGTGCAGGCTTGCGGTGGCGGCGGCGATCGCCTCCTGCACCTCGGGGAACGGCGCCTCGGGGCATTCGTTCGACGCCAGCTTGATGATCCCGGAGAGCCCCAGCTCGCGGGCGACCTCGTCGATGGGTCTCCCAGGCGTGTAGACGGGGATGGCGGCGAGGTCGGGTCGGAAGGTCGGCATGTGTGCGTCTCGCACCCTATCGGGGTGTGGCCGGTACCGCAGGTCGACAAAGGAGAAGGGAGGGGGCGTTGTGCGCCCCCTCCCTTCTGGTTGGGTAGGACCGTCACTCGATGACGCAGAAACCCACGTCTGTCGAGTTGTGGTAGTGGCTGCCGTGCGAGCTGTTGACGATCGTCCGGTCCACGGCGTGGACCCTGAGCACGTACCCGCACTGGACGTCAGGGGCGATTGCGGTCCACGGCAGGTTCACCACGCTGGTGGTGCCTGAGGCGACGCCGACCGGGCCGAAGCCCTGCGGACCGCCGTCCATGACCACCGACCAGCTCCCCATGTGGTCGTCGGTTGCGGTCGTGACACCGCCGAGCAGGGTCCCTGGGCCGATCAGCCCGCAGTCCCCGATCGGATCGGTGATCGAAATCGCAACGTTTGGATGGGTGTTGTCGATGCGGACCCTCTGCGACTCGCTGCCGACGTTCTCCACCTCGAGCCGGACGACGGCCGTTGTGCCGGTCGACGACCACGCCGCCAGCACCCCGCTGGGGTTGCTGATGAACGGCAGGTAGGAGAACCACAGGTCGGCGGCCGGGTTGTGCCAGAAGGCAGGACCGTTGATCGGGTTGATGCGCACCGGTGCGGTGAGCAGCTGCTCCGCCCCACCGTCGACAGACACCCATACCCGGTAGCGGCCGCCTGGCACCTCGGGGCCTCGGACAACGACCACCCCGCCGAATGGGCATGGGCGACCGAGCCCGTCCGCCAGGAACGGCACGTCCTGGAACTCGGTGTTCGGCTCGGTGTAGCCGGTCACGTCGTTGATGTCCTCGACCTGGATGCCGCCGACCAGCCACAGGTTGCCCGTGGCGATGGTTGCCGGCAGCAACACGTGGGCGTCGAGCCGGTTGCCCCACACCGGGATGGCGTTGGGGTCGGTGGTCGAAGGCGGGGTCTGCCAGGACAGCACGGCGCGAACCCGGGCCACCCGTGGCTCGGCGCACCCGGCGAGCAAGCCGGTGAGGTCCACCGGCAGCACCGCCGAGTAGCACAGCCCGCCGTCGGGGAGCTCGGCGAAGTCGTAGGCCTTGACGTGCTCCGTGCCGAGGTAGGTCCACTCGCACTCGTCGCCCCAGTCGGCCCAGAAGGCGACGTACTCGGTGCTCCCTGCGCTGCACAACCCGCCGGAGAAGCCGCTCTGCTGCTTCACCCGGTAGCTGGCGACGAGCTGGCGCCTGCTGCGATCGAGCCCGAGGTCCTCGAGCTCCTCGTATGACACGTTCCCGCCCTCGGTGTCGAGCGCATCGATGAGGTCGCCGAGGTCGATGTCGAGACCCGCCGCCTCGCCGGCGAGCGCGGTGAACATCGACGTGTCCGCCGACATCAGGACCGGCTGCACTGCGGCGAAGGCGAAGCGGTGCGGCTCGACGGTGTAGCGGCGACGCTTGGCATCACCCGTCGCGACGTAGAGTTGCGCCAGGTCGGTGAGACCGAGCGGCTCCGGGAGCGGTGGAACTGGGAGTGGATCCGGCCCGGGGAACGGCCCCGGCTCCGGGAACGGCTCCGGCTCCGGGAGCGGCTCCGGCTCCGGCTTGGGGAACGGGACGGTTGCCAGCAGGTCGTCAGGGATCTTCACCTCGGCCTCGAGCAGGGCGTCGAACCAGTCGACGAGGCGGAACGCCTTGGCGATCTGGATGTTGCACTCGACGACGTTGCCGTACACCGGGTGCCAGTTGGGCTGGTTCGGTGGTGGCTGCACGCTCCAGGACAGGATGGCCCTGATCCGGGGAAGCTGCGGGCTTGTGCACCACTTCCGCGGCGGGCGGTAGGCCAGCTCCGTTGCCAGGCTCAGCGGATGTCGGTCGTGACCGGCGCAGTCCTCGCCGCTTGGGATGTCGCTGATCTTGGCGGCGGTGGCGCCGAGATCGGTCCAGCCGGTCCCGTAGTCGGCGTAGAACCTCACATGCTCGAGCGACCCGTCGCTGCACAAGTCGCCGCCGTACCCGGCGGAACGCTTGATGTCGATGGTGGCCTCGAGCAGGCCCTTGGCGGGCTCGTAGCCGATGGACGTCAGCTCCTCGTAGCTGGTGTTGGAGGCGATCTTCTTGACCGCCTTGTACCCGAGCCCCGGAGCGGTACCGAAGTAGTTCGGGTTGGCCGCGAGCAGCCCTCGGAAGCTCGCTCTCGTCTTGTCGATCCGGGCGGTCGCCCGTGACGAGCGTTCTGACATGTGGACCCCCTCTAGGTCGCAGCCTGCCGAGCGCAGGCACAGCCGAGCCTCGGCTGCAGGGGACAAGACGCGTCACCGCGCCGCCTGATACGACCGGCCGACCCGCCCGGCGATGAGGGACCGCATCTCCGGCCAACGCCGGGGGAGGCGCCCGCTACTTGCGCACGGCCTCGGCAGGGGGGATACGTGCCGCCCGCCACGCCGGGTAGAGACCGGCGAGCGCCCCCACCGCGAGCGCCGCACCGATGGCGAGGGCGATCCCCTGCGGGGGCACGGCGACGGTGAGGTTGCGGCTGGCGGCGTAGGCGACCGTTATTGCCGCCCCGAGGGCGGTGCCGGCGACACCGCCGACGCCAGACAGCAGCACAGACTCGAACAGGAACTGGAGCCGGATGTGGCGCTTGGTGGCGCCGAGGGTGCGGCGCACGCCGATCTCGGTGCGGCGCTCCAACACGGACATCACCATGATGTTGGCGATGGCGACGCCGGCAACGAGCAGGGCGACGGCGCCGAGCCCGATCAGCAGGTTGGTGAGCGCCTCGTCTGCGGCGCGCCGCGCCTGGAGGGCGTCTGAGGGTCTGGTGACGTTGACGGCGTCAGGCGACTGCGGGTTGACGGTGGCAGGGATCACCTCGGCGACGTCATTCAAGTAATCGGGGTCGGCCCTGACGTAGAGCGTCGTCGGCGACTCGGTGGTCTCGAACACCCTCTGCGCCACCGGGTAGCCGATGAGCACGGCCCGCTCGATGTCGGGGTGCAGCTCGATCGGGTCGAGGATGCCGATCACGGTGAACCAGGTGCCGTCGAGGTACACCCTGGGCCGGGGGTCGAGGTCGGCGATCCCAAGCCGCTCCGCCGCCACCGCCCCCAGCACGACGGCCGGACCCCGGCTGGTGGCCTCGTCGAGGAACCGGCCGTGGCGGAGCGATCCGCCAAGCTGGGTGAGCACGTCTGGCCGGGCGGCGAGCACACCGATGCCACCCGTCTCGAGCTCGCCGATGAGGTCGTTGCGCCGGACGGTTGCCTCGACCCTTGTCGTCTGGGTGACCGACTCAACCGGGCCGATGCGAGCCGCCATCACCCTCGCCTCCACCGGCACCTCGCTGCCGGTGCCGAGCACCCCGCCCCCGGGGGTGACCCGCAGCAGGTTGGTGCCGAGACGGTCGAGGGTGGCGATGAGATCGGCCCTTCCCGACGCCGAGATCCCGATGACGGCGACGATGGCGGCGATGCCGATGGCGATCCCGATCGCCGTCAGCACGGCACGGGCCGGTCGGGCGGCGAGACCACGCAGCCCGAGCCCGAGGAGGTCGCCGGGGCGGAGCCGGCTCCTCATGTGTGGTGATCCCCGACGACCCGCCCGTCGGACAGCTCGACGATGCGGGGGAAGCGCTCCGCCAGCTCCCGCTCGTGGGTGATGACGACGAGGGTGGCGCCGTCGGAGTTGAGCCCGGTGAACAGCTCGGCGATCTCCTCGCTCGTGTGCGAATCGAGGTTGCCGGTCGGCTCGTCGGCGAAGACGATGCTCGGCTCCCCGACGACGGCCCTGGCGATGGCCACCCGTTGCCGCTCCCCTCCGGAGAGCTGGTGGGGACGGTGCCCGAGCCGGTGGCCGAGACCCACTCGGCGCAGTGCCGCCTGCGCCCGCTCCCGGCGCTCGCTGCGGCGCATCCCCCGATACACCAGCCCCTCGGCGACGTTGGCGGTGGCGTCGAGCCCGCTGATGAGGAAGAAGTCCTGGAAGATGAAGCCGATCTTGTGAGAGCGCAACCCCGAGAGCGCCCTGTCGGAGAGTAGGGCGACATCCACAGACTCGATCTCGACCGTCCCGGCCGTCACCCGGTCGAGCGCTCCCATCACGTGCAGCAGCGTGGACTTGCCCGAGCCGGACGGGCCGACGACGGCGACAAGCTCGCCCGGGTCGATCGCAAGGTCGATGCCGTCGAGGGCCCGTACCTCGGGTGGGCCCGGGTAGACCTTGGCCACCTGCCGCAGCCGCAGCACCGGTTTGGCGATCACCCGGCCACGACCACCCGATCACCGGCAACGATGTCGCCGGTGATCTCGACGAGCCCGTCGGCGAAGGTCCCGATCTCGACGGCGACGATACGGGTGCCGTCACCTTCGGCCACCTCGACGGCGTACCCGCCTTCGGCGAGCGCCAGCAGCGCCTCGACGGGTACGGCCAGGACGTCCTCGGCTCGGCTGGCGACCACCTCGACGTCGACCGGCGCCTCGTCGAGCTCGCCGGCCGCTCGCTCCGATACCAGGTCGATTAGCACCTCGACCACCCGGGCCGCACCCTCGCCCTCGCCGACGGTCATCACGATCCGGCTGACTTCCCGCACCACCCCTGATGTCTCCACCTCGCCTGGGAGGACGACGGTGACGTCGTCGCCTGCGGTGAGCAGGTCCTGGCGGTCGGCGTCGAGCAGCACCCGCACCTCGTGGGTGTCCGCCGAGATCGCATAGAGCGGAGTGCCTGGGCCGACGACGGCGCCGACGTCGACGAAACGTCCCCCGACCCGCACCGGCCCTGAGGCGACGACGATCTCGATTGGCAGCACCACCTCGGTGTCGCTACGGCCAAGCGACTCCTGCCAGCGGACGATGGCGTCGACGGTTGCGTCGTCGAGCTCCTCGTCGAGCGTCATCTCCAGGTCGTCGTCGAAGCCGAGCGCCCACAGGTTGCGTTCGAGCTGCACCACGTCTTTCCCGTCGGCGACCCCCTCCCCCAGGGGGCGCCACGGCGGGCGGTCGCCGAACATGAGGGTGACAGGCTCGCCGTCGAGCTCGTACGCAGGCTCACCCCTGGCGAGCACGATGCCGCCATCGGGGAGGGCGGTGATGGTCCCCGTCCCGGTGGCGAGGAGCGTGGCGGGGTGGCGGTAGCGCAAGGTCCCTTCTAGGGTGTCCCGCTCCACCAGCTCGGTGCGGACGACGGCGACGGTGGCGAGCGACGGCGGCTGGGTGGTGTCGGGTGCGGTGTCGCCGCCGAAGCGGTCGATGGCGAGGAACCCGCCGACCCCGATCAAGGCGAACGTCACAACGCCAAGCAGGATCCACCCTGCGCGCCTCATCCGTCGAGGTCGGTAAGCGTCGACTCCTGCTGGCAGGTGTCGAGGGCCGTCCGGAAGTCATCCTCGGCGATGTCGGTGAAGGCGCTCAGCGGGAAGGGGGTCCCTGAGTCACCCACCACAGGGTCGGGGAAGTTCTCGATGCCCATGCGGCGCATGCACTGGGCGAACTGTTGTAGCTGGTCCTGGACGACCGCCTCGACCTCGGGGTCGAAGTCGAAGGAGAACGCACCGGCGTCGGTCATGATGTCGATGCAGCCGACAAAGGCGTCCTCGAATTCGGGTGAGTCGAGATCGAGACGCTCCAGCGTCGGCCCATCGATGAGCGGTGCGCCGTCGGCGTCGAGTGCGATGTCGGGGAGGTCGATGCCCGCATCCCGCATGCACTGCGAGAACTCGAGCACGGCGTCGGCGACATCCGGGCGCTGCGCCTCTGGCGTCTCGCCTGGGGTGTCGCCACCCAGCGATGCGACCCCGTCCCGCTCTGCGTCGTCGCCGCCGCACGCCGCGACGGCGAGGCCGATTACGACCACGGCGACGAGGAGACGATGTCGATGTCTGTGTGTCACGAGGAGCTCCGGGCCGGCTGCGATCCGTACGGTACCCAACCCGGAGGGCTTACACGCTCGGGCATGGCCCCGCCGACATCGCGACCGCGCCGGGTGCCGTCGCGCCTGTCCAACTATTGACAGGCGGGGGGGGGTGCTACGCTCGGCGTCGCCGGTCGGGGACCCAAAGAGATCGGCCCGCACGGCCAGAGAACCGTGGGGTTGTGTGCGCAGCCGGAAGAACGGGGTCCACATGAGACGGGTGCTCACCATTCTCGGGGTCGCAGCGATCCTGTCGCTCACGCAACAGGCCGTATTCGCCGTCGTCTGGGGTCCCGTGACATCCACCTACAACGGCTCGGTGGTTGTCTCCGGTACGGGAGACTTCTACAACTATGGCAACGTCTACGCCAAGAACAAGATGGTCGTTGTCGACACGAAGGACGATGGAGACGCCGTCTACGGGAAAACGACCTTCTACTACTGGGAGCCCGATGGGTTTGGTACGTACAGGTGGATAGTTGACTCGACCAAGTCAACACCGGAGCACCAAAACGCCACGAAGACCTATTATCTGTCGGACAATCTGCACGCGCTTGCGACGTCCGCCCGCGGAGCGTCGAAGGTCTGCGCGCAACTAGGATTTCCAGTTCCTGACAGCTGTAGCCCGTCGGCGTACCCAAGCTTTTCGTACTGATCCGTCCGCCGATCCGTGCCGCACCGTGAGCGAAGCCGCCACCAGCGTCGACGATCCGGTGCGGCTTCGGGCGCCGGCGGCGATGTCCCCGTATCGGGTTGCTTCGCGGTGAGGGTGTCGGTGCGGGATCTCACCGCCGGCTACCGAAACCGCCGGGTGCTGACCGGCATGTCGTTTGCCGCCGACCACGGGGTGCTTGCGCTTGCCGGACCAAACGGTACCGGCAAGACAACGCTGCTGCGGGTCCTGGCCACGCTCCACGGGATAGATTCCGGGTCGGTCGAGATCTGCGGCGCCGATCTTGCGACGCCGCGCGGTCGGGGGCGCGCTCGCGCCAACATCGGGTTCCTTCCCCAGGAGCCCGACTTTCCAGGCGAGTTCACGGTCCACGAGCTGCTCGTCTACTCGTGCTGGCTCCAGCGCATCCCCCGCAACATGACCACGGCGACGCTGGACACCGCCATCCGGGCGTTCGACCTTGCCGGCATCGCCGACGAGCAACTCCGCCGGCTGTCAACCGGGATGCGGCGCCGCTGCTTCCTTGCCCAGGCGACCATCCATCGCCCCGACGTCCTACTACTCGACGAGCCCACCTCAGGGATCGATGCCGAGCACCGGGCCGAGTTTCGCCGCCTGCTTCGGCAGTTGGCTACCGATCGGCTTGTCATCCTGTCCACTCAACTCATCGAGGAACTCGACGTGCTGGCCGACCGTGTCCTTGTGCTCTCGGACGGCTCAGCCGGCTTTGACGGCACGCCGTCGCAACTGATTGAACTGGCCGCCGGTGTGGAGCCACAACCGGAGGAACTCCCAATGGAGCGGGCCCTGCGAGCGGTCGCCCTCCGACGGAAGGCCCGGTCGTGACGCCGGCCAATTGGGCAATCCACCTGCGCCGGTCGATCGGAAAACCTGCGTTGATCGGAATGTATGCGGTGACGTTGGCCAGCGTGTTCCTGCGTGCCCGGCCTTGGACGCGAGAGTGGATGTGGGGGATATACAACTATCACATATCCACGGTGCTGCTGGTCCCGATGGTGGCCGGTCTGGCCTCGTGGGAAGGGGCGCGTCTCGCCAGGGCTGCGACGCTCCTCGGCGTGTCTGGACGGCCCGCCCGTGCCCTCTCGGGCGCCTGGGCGGCGTTGATGGTGTGGACCAGCCTGGCGTACCTCGCAGGTCTCGTCGGCGTGGTGGCCTTGGTCAAAGCGGCGGGCACGCCTGGCTCGCCTGGGGTTCACGAGGTCGTGACCGTGTTCCCCGCGCTCGGCCTTCTCGGCGCCTGGGCTGCGCTCGGCCTTGCCGCCGCTTGGCTGTCCCGATCAAGATTCATGGCTCCGATTGGGGCTGCCGCCGCCTTTGCGGTCACCGTGTACTTGTGGGCGGCCCCCCCCGGCCTGTTCGTTGTCGTCGGCGGCGCCACCGCCAGCCTCATCGGCCTCGTTCCCAACGAGGCGTTGGTCCTGGCTCAGTCGCTGTTCTTTGCGGCGCTGGTGGTCGCAGCCCTCTACGTGTGCGCCAATCGGCCGGAATGGCCGAGGCGGTCCGCCCGGGGCTCGGTGTGGGTGGTGGCCGCGGTCGCCGCCACCGCGCCGTGGGTCGTTGCGGCGGGCGATGCCTTGAGGGCCGAGCCCGTGCAGGTCGAATGTGTGGGCAGCGGGCCGGAGGTCTGCCTGACCGCCGGCTACGCCGATCGTCTCGACTCGGTTCGGTCGACGGTCCTCCCCTACGTCACCGTGCTGACAGATATGGGGTTGCCGACACCTGAGCGCCTCACTCAGGATCCCTACGACACCCGAGAGGGGTCGGCGGTTGTCGGCCGTGACGTCATCATGGGTGATGCTTCAAGCGTGACGTCCACGATCCTGGCGTGGTACATGCCGGAGGGCTGCGATCTGTTCCGGGACCCGGCCGTCTTCGAGGCCTTTGGCGGCTTCTACTGGTGGCTGGACAACAGCTTTCGCCAAGTCCCCGAGTACGATCCAAGTATCCCAGACGTGATCAAGAACGGCCCGCCCGAGGCGACACGTATGTGGCTGATGCAGGCCGTGGCTACGCTCCGGTCCTGCCAGCCGTGAAGGTGTTGACGGTAGTGGCCAGGGCTTGGAGGCTCTACCACGTTGTGGCTGCGATGTTGGTCATGGTTGCGATCTGGGTCTACCTTCCGTCGCCGACAGGTGTCCCAGGACGCGAGGGCGTTTCATCGGTGGTCTGGCCGCTAGCGCCTTCCCTGTTTGCGTTGGCGCTGCCGGCGGCCGCCGAGACCGCCTACCGGGACATCGACCGAACAGCCGGTTCGCCAGTCGCTCGGCGGCGCCTGGCCATCCTTGCGTGCACCGTGACGATCCCGGCCGCCGGGGTGGGGCTGGCCGCGCTGACCGTTCACCCGGAGGGACCGGTGGACGTCGTCGTTCGCAACGGCGCCTGCATGGTGGGCCTCGCCCTCATGGGTGTTGTCTGGCTGCCCCGGTGGGCGGTGTGGGCGCCGCTGGTCCTGGTTCCGGCGGGGATGTGGATCCTCGGCACCCAGCCCGCAGGCCGGCCGCCGGCGCCATGGGCCATCCTGCTGCATCCTTCGGGGTCGACCGCCGCCAGGGCGATCGCTCTGGTGACGTTTGGCATCGGCGCCTCTGCCTACCTCCTTCGAGATCACCCTGTCTTCGACTGAGGGTCCCGCGGCACAACCCCCTGGGCCACCTAGAGTTACGCCACTCGATCCACCGGAGCTGCCCCGTATGACCTCTCCCCGCGCCCTCGTCGTCCTCGGTGCGCTCGTCGTCGCCGTGACGGCGTGCGGCGGTGACGGCGGCACCGCTGCCACGACCACGGGTGACCCCGTCGTCACCACAACCACCACAGGCGGCTCGGCGACAACCAGCGCCGGCGGCGGTGTCGACGACGACGTGGTCGACGACGGCGACCGGATCTCGGTGCACTACACGGGCACGCTCGATGACGGCAGCGAGTTCGACTCGTCGCTTGGCCGGGAGCCGCTCGAGTTTGTCGTCGGGTCCGGGCAGGTCATCCCAGGGTTCGACGACGCCGTGCTCGGGCTCGAGATCGGTGACACGACGACGGTGCGCATCGAGGCGGAGCAGGCGTACGGCCAGCCCGATCCCGAGGCCATTGTCGAGGTTCCCATCGAGGACGTACCCGAGAAGTTCAGGGTGAAGGGGATGGAGGTGATGGTGGGCAACGGGCTTCCCGCCACCGTCATCGAGGTCACCGCGGAGACGGTCACCATCGACGCCAATCACCCGCTCGCCGGTGAGGCGCTCACCTTCGAGATCGAGATCGTCGACATCCTCGGCTGAGCCGGCGCAGCCGCATCACTCCTCCCGAGCGGTCACTGGCTCCTCGCCCACCCACAGCTCGCGGAACCCGTCGACGGTTGCCAGCAACTCGTCGAACGTCCCACGGGCGGTGACGGTCCCACCCTCGAGCAGGATGATCTGGTCGGCGCGCTGCAGCGCCGGGCGCCGGTGGGAGACGACGAGCGCCGTCGCCCCGGCGTGCTCGCGGAACAGCCGCTCCCACAGGGTGCGCTCGGTCTCGACGTCGAGGGCGCTCGACAGGTCGTCGATCACCAGCAGATCGGGTCGGCGGACGAACATGCGCGCCGTTGCGGTGCGCTGCACCTGGCCACCGGACAACCGCATCCCGAGCGGTCCCACCAGCGTGTCCAGCCCACCTGGCATGGCCTCGAGATCGCGCTCGAAGGCGGCTGAGCGCACCGCCGCCATCAGGTCGTCGTCGTCGTCGTCCCGTCCCATCAGCAGGTTGTCGCGCAACGGCATCGAGAACAGTCGCGGCACCTGCGGCACGTATGCAGCCCGCGGTGGCACGAAGAAGCCGGCCGGGTCGGCGATCGGTTCTCCGTTCCACACCACCTCGCCGCTGTCGAGACGCACCAGCCCGAGCAGCGCCCGCAGCAGCGTCGTCTTGCCAGACCCGACCCGCCCGGTGATGACGGTGAAGCTCCCAGCGGGCACGGACAGGTCGATGTCGCGGATCCCCGCCTCCGAGCCTGGGTAGGTGAAGCTGAGGCGGCGCACCTCGAGCTGGCGCAACGGTTGGCCGTCGCCGACCCGGGGCGCCGGGGCAGGGAGCGGCCCGGTGAGATGCAGGTTGCGGCGCGTGACGAGCGACTCGGGCGGCGCATCGCCGAGGATGGCCGCCATACGCTCGATCGAGACACCTGCCTGCTTGAACTTGGCGACGAACATCCCGACGAAGTACCCGGTGTCCGTGACAAAGTCGAGGAAGTAGACAAAGAGGGCGAACTCGCCGACGGTGAGCGACCCGTCGGCGATGGAACCTGCGCCGACCACGAGGATCAGCCCGATGCCGATGTTGAGCAGGTTCCAGAACACCGACTCGAGCATCGCCGTCAGCACCCGGTCGCGCACCATCCTTCCCCGCCTGACCTCGTTGAGCCTGCGGAACTCGTTGAGCGTGCTGTTCTCGGCCCCCGCCACCTTTATCGACTGCACCGAGCCGAGCGCCTCACCGAGCATGCCGGTGATGCGCCCCGTGGCCTCGCGGGCCTCGGTGCGGTAGCGCCTGATCCGGCCGCCGAGCCGCTCGGCGATGATGACCATCACCACCAGCGGGGCGAAGACGAGCACTGTCATCCTGGCGTCGATCGACAGCATGATCGAAGCGGCGGTCGCCGAGAACACCACCGTGCCGGACAGGTCGGCGGTCCAGGCGAGCGCCTCCTCGACGTGCTCGACGTCGTCGCGGAAGCGGCTGATCATCTCGCCGGGCGATTCGTGCACCGCCTGGGCGCCGGGCAGCCGGTACACCTGTTCCAGCATGTTGCGCCGCAGCAGCGACGAGGTGCGGAAGGCGAAGTGGATGTCGTTCCACATCCCAAGTGCCATCAACCCCAGCCGGGCCAGACCGTAGCCGACGAGGGTGGCGACGAGGGTGGTCGTGTTGAACCCCGGCTTGGCCTGGAGCCGGTCGAAGTACTCGCGGGTGATCAAGGCCGGGATGACCGGCATGAGCCACATGGTCGCCCACAGCAGGATGTTGGCGGCGTAGCGCCACGGGGCGTAGCGCATCAGGCTGCGCAGCACGCGGCCGGTGGATATGTGGCGGGTGGCTGGTGCCGTCATGCGAGGACCTCCTCGATTCCGGTGGCGAGCAGGGTCGACAGCCGGGAGTCGGGGTCGGCGGCCAGCCGCACCCTCTCCCCGAGCTCGACGACCCGGCCGTCCTCCATGATCAGGATGTCGTCCGCCCGGTTCACCGTCGCCAGACGGTGGGCGATGATGATGCCTGTCCGCCCCTCGAGGAGCCGGTCGACGGCGCGCTCGATCATCGCCTCGGTGACGGGATCCACCCGAGAGGACGCTTCATCGAGGATCACGACACCTGGGTCGCGCAGGAAGATCCGGGTGAACGCCAGAAGCTGGGCCTGCCCGGCGGACAGCCCGCCACCGCCCGACTCGAGTTGGCTGTCGAGACCGTCTGCGAGGGCCGCCAGCCAATCGTCGAGACCGAGGCGGTGGAGCACGTCGCGCAGCCGCTCGTCCGTGACCCGGTCGCCGTCGAAGAAGGTGAGGTTGTCCCGCACCGAGGCGCGGAACAGCTGCACGTCCTGGGTCACCATGCCGACCCGCCGGCGTAGCTCCTCGGTGGCGACCTGGGCGGCGTCGATCCCGCCTAGCAGCACCGCACCCCGCTGCGGGTCGTAGAGCCGGGTGAGCAGTCTGGCCAGCGTCGTCTTGCCGGAGCCGGAGCGGCCGAGCACCCCGAGCACCCGCCCTGGGGCGAGCTCGAACGACACCCCGTGCAGCACCCGCTCGTCGCCTGCGGCGTCGTCGTAGGCGAACTCGACGTTGTCGAACGTCACCGCCAGCGCACCGGTGGCGAGGTGGACGACACCATCGCTTGCCAGCGCCGGTGTACGGGCGAACAGCTCCTCGACCCTGGCGATGCCGGCGCCGGCCTTCTGGAAGTCCTCCATCTGCGAGCGGATCTGGTCCATGGGCTGGCGTGTCATACCCGTGTAGTAGAAGACGAGGTAGACGGAGCCGAGCGTCAGCGCCCCGTTGCCGAGCAGGATCGACCCGAGCCAGAACACGAGGGCGGTGCCGATGACATAGCTTCCGATGCCTGTGCCCCACAACACGGCGAACCCCATCCGGCCCCGCACCTGCTCCGGCAACCAGTCGCGCAGGATCGCGGTGAAGCGGTGCACCATGTAGGCGTCCCCCCCGTTGGCGCGGATGTCCTCCGTGCCGCCGAGCTGCTCGCCGACGAACCCGAACAGGGTGGCGCTTGTGGCTCTGACCTGCTTCCACCACGGCACGGCCACCATCTGGAGCCGGAGCATGATCGCAAGCGTCACCACGGCAAAGGCGGTGAGCCCCAGACCCACCCATACGTTCTCCAGCCACAGCAGCGTCAGGATGCCGACAAGCAACATGATGTTGCCGATCACCCTGATGGTGAACGCAGAGAAGAAGTTGGACAGCGACGTCACGTCGCCGTCGATCCGCTCGATCAACTCACCGGGGGTGTGCTCCTTGTGGAAGCCCATGTCGAGATGCAGCACATGGTCGGTGAGACGGGCCCGCATCTCGTTGGTGGCGGCCCATCCGAGGTCCTCGGCGAGGTAGGTGGACACCACCGTGAACACCTGGTGGATGACGGCGATGACGATGAACCACACGGCGAGCGGGATGAGCGTCTGCCGGCTCTCTCCTTCCGTGGCGCGGTCGATGAACACCTTGACCAGCTGCGGGTTGACCAGCTGTAGGGCGATCGAGACGAGCAAGGTCAGCGCAAGCAGCATGACGCGGCTCCGGAGCGGGCGGAGATACTCGACGAGGAGTCTGAAGTAGGAACGGACCGGGATCATGGTCTCTCTCGTGGCTGGGAGACAGACACTGCCTCCGTGGCGGACGGGTCGATGACTCGGCGGGGCGGTCGCCCGCAGCCGGTGGTTGGGCGCCGGTGCGGCTAGGCGACCAGCGGGAACGCGGAGGGCGGGGCTGCGCTGACGGCAGTCATGCGATACAGCATTCTCGACCCTCCTTCATCGACGCAACCGGAGTCCCGGTCTGGTTCCACGGGCGGCCGCACAGCAGCAGTACCTGCGGGTCACGGCCGGTGGCCACTATGTCACCCCTTCACCTGTTCGTCAAGGCTCGGCCCGGTACTGCGGCAACGGGCGGCTACGGTTGGATGATGAGCGTCCCCTCCGGCGACCCCCCCCAGGGCTGGAGCCCGCCCGTGTCCGGCGTAGTCGTCGCCGGACACCGAGTCGCCTCAGGGGACAACGAGGACCCCCGCTTCCCCGGGGGCACCCTCGCCATGCAGCGACCGTACTTTGCCGCCGTCGGGATCGATCTGGCGGCGTTCCACCCCGGGACCATCAACCTCGACATCGCCCCGCACCGCCTCGTCCCCGTCGCCAGCCGGGTGACGTTACGCCAGGTGCGCTGGCATCCGACCGAGCCGGCGGAGGACTTCTCCTTCTTCGACTGCCGTATCGGTCACGACAGCGATGCGCTGGTCGCAGGGCTGCTCTACGTCCCGCACCCGGACACCAAGCCTGAGCACCACCAGCCGCCGACGGTCGTCGAAGTGCTCGCCCCGCCCATCGCAGGGGTTGCGGTGGGGGTGCGGCTGTGGCTTGTGGTCGCCGCCGGGCAGGCCCGCCTTGACGGCGCCGGCTGATCCGCTTCGCCCGCATCGGGTGGACCCTGTCGCCTCATGAGGGTGCGTCGGCCGGGTCAGCGGGACCGGGTGCCGACGAACCACCGGGCCCACGCCCCGTGGGGGTGAGCGTCGGCCAGGGTGACGTCGAGACCGTGCGGCCACATGGCGAGACGGAGCTCGAAGGTGTTGGCAGTCGGTTCGAGGCGCAGCCAGGCGAGCGGCCTGTGCCGAGTTGCTCGCCGGGCGGCGGCATGGATCGTGCGCTCCACCTGCTGCCTTCCCTGCGCCGAGAGGTACTGGATGACGACAGAGTGCATCACCACGGTCGCCTCCCCTGCGGGGAGGGTGGCCAGCTCGCCGCCAAGCCAATCGGCGGCATCGGCGGCGTCGACGGTCGCCGGTACTCGGTGGGCCAGCTCGATGGCGCCGCTGGTGCGGTGGAATCGATCGAGTTGGTCGGCCCACACGAATGCCAGGAGCCGCTCGGCGTCTGCCGGGCGGCGAGGGTCGAGCGGGGCGATGTCGCACCCCCTGCGGCCGGCCAGCGTCATGTGGGTGTCGAGACGGGGCGGCTCCCCCCTCCACTCGGTGCGCACCTGCACGGCGCTGGCGGCATCGCCCCACGTGGCGACGGCGAGGTCGTAGTGGAATCGGTCAAGAAGCAGGTTGAGCCCGGCGCTCGAACCGATCTCCCTCACCCGCAGCGGCAGCCGGGTGATCCTGGCGACCTCGAGGAGCCCGCCGAGGAGCACCCCGGACCGACCGATCTCGTTGGTCTGCGGGGGATGGGCAATCGCCTCGGTCAGCACCGCCGGTCGGTCGGCGATGGTGGCGAGGAAGGCCTTGCGGCACGCCGGCCAGCGCGGGTCGCCGCCGGTGGTGGGATAGTGGCCAGCCAGCTCTTCGGCGTCGCCGCGCAACACCGCCTGGTGGACGCCGCCCATGACCCGTAACGCCACGGCGGCGCTGACGGGATCACCCTGCCAACCTCCGACGAGCGAGAAGACCGTGCCCTCCGCCTCGATGTCCTCGGCGGCGGCGATGAGCAACCTCGCATACAGCGGCGACCCGAGCAGCTCGCACTTCGACGCCTGCAAACGGAAGGCGCCCGCCATGTCCATCCGATGCAGTGTGCCACGGGCGGGCGGAGGGCACCGTGACCGGCGCCTCATGGGATGCGCACTGTCGGAGCACTAGCGTGGTGGCCGTGGTTGCACGCGATGCCTCGGCCCCGGGCGTATCCGCCACTCTCGGCGACGAGCTCGATGCCGTCTTCGGCGCCAACCACCCGCCGGAGCGGGCCAAGCTGCTGTCCGACTTCGCCAGGGCGCTGCTGCGGCGCGCCGTCCTGACTGACCGGGAGCGCGACGTCACGACGCTCGCCGCCGAGGTTGTCTCCATGCTCGACTTCGTCGCCGGCCGCGGCGACGCACCCTTGGCGGTTCGGGTGTTCAATCCCGACCCGACGATCCACGGCTACGCATCCCCTGGCGCCGTCGTCGAGCTGAACGTCCCAGACGCCCCGTTCCTCGTGGAGTCGGTATCGGCGGAGCTGAGGGCCCGTGGTCTCGATCCGCTCCGGGTGCTCCACCCTGTGATCGGCACCGTGCGCGAGGCGGGTCGTCTGATCTCGATCGGGAGCGTCCGGGGTGCCCCCAGCTGCGAGTCTGTGCAGCACTACCAGCTCGACCGGCCCCTAACCGCCGATGAGATCGCCGCGATCGAGTCAGCACTCCGCAACGTCATCAGCGACGTCCAGGCGGCGGTGAGGGACTTCGATGCGATGAAGGCCTCCATCGAGACGATGGTCGAGGCGACAAGGGCGGGCGCCAGCCACTACTCGCATGACGAGGTCGAGGAGGCGGTCGCCTTTCTCCGCTGGCTGCTCGACGACAACTTCGTGTTCCTGGGATTCCGGGAGTACAGGATCGTCGCCGGGTCTGAGGGCCGGTCGCTCCAGGTGGTCCCGAAATCTGGTCTCGGCATCCTGTCGGTCACCGATGGGTCGCGCTTCGCCCAACCGGTGCCGCTGCGGGACCTCCCCCCCGACCAGCTCGAGCGCTACCTGAGCGGCCATCTGTTGGTCGTCTCCAAGACCAACCGGACGGCGACGGTCCACCGCCGCGCCCGCATGGACTACATCGGGGTGCGGCGGATGGATGCAGACGGGAGGGTGGCCGGTGAGGTCCGGCTCATCGGGCTGTTCACCACAAAGGCCTTCATGATGCGGTCGTCTTCGCTGCCGTTGCTGCGGCGCAAGCTCGAGTGGATCGTCGAGAGCGAGGACCTCATCGAGGGGTCGCACGACCACAGGGCCGTCGTCGAGATCTTCGACAGCTTCCCCAAGGAGGAGCTGTTCTCCGTGCCGCGTGAAGAGCTGGCTCGCAGCATGTCAGGGTTACTCGCCCTCGAGGAGCAGCGCGGGGTCCGCCTGTTTGTGCGCACCGACCTGCTGGGGCGCAACGTCTCTGTGCTGGTTGCGATGCCGCGCGACCGTTTCAACGCCACGCTGCGCCGCAACCTGCAGGCGCTGTTCCTCGAACGCTTCAACGGCACCGCCGTCGACTACCGCCTTGCGCTTGGCGAGAACGACCCTGCCCGCATCCATTTCACGGTGTGGGTCGACGCCGACCAGGTGCCGGAGGTGTCGTTCTCGGTGCTCGAGGCCGAGGTGGCCGACCTGACCCGCACCTGGGATGACCGCCTCGCCGACCGCCTCGCCGTCGACCACGGGCAGGATCGGGCGGCGGCGCTCGCCGGCCGGTGGGCGGGGCGCTTCCCCGAGTACTACAAGTCGTCGACGTCGCTCGATGTCGCCGCCGGTGACATCGCTGCCCTGCACAGGCTCGTCTCCGGCGACTCCCCGCTCGTGGTCGGGCTCCAAACCGAGCCGCCCGGCGCCGAGCAGCTGACCCGTCTCAGCTTCTACCACCTCGGTGAGAAGCTTGCTCTCTCCGACATGATGCCGCTCCTCGAGGACCTCGGGTTGCAGGTGATCGAAGAGGTGCCGACACGTCTCGTCGCCGAGGGACCACCCATCCTCATCCACGACTTCGGCGTGCGCGGCCCGGACGGAGCGCCGCTCGACCTCGCCGAGACCGGCGACCGCATCGAGGCGCTGATCACGGCGGCGTGGCGGGGTGAGGCGGAGTCCGACTCGCTGAGCCGCCTGATCATCGCCGCCGGGCTCTCCCACGACGACGTCGCCGTGCTGCGCGCCTACAAGACCTACTGGCGCAGGGTCAGCCCGCAATTCACGGTTGCCTACATCCACGACACGCTGGTGCGTCACTCCCACATCGCCGTCGGGCTCGTCAGGATGTTCCGTGCCCGGTTTGCCCCTGGCGGGACGGACGATGAGGCGGCGCTGGCCAGGGCCGAGGTGCTGGCGGGGGTGGATGCGGTCGAGTCGCTCGACGAGGATCGCATCCTGCGCGCCATGGCGGAGCTGGTCTGCGCCACGGTACGCACCAACGCCTACAGACCGAACCGGTCGTGCCTCGCCTTCAAGCTCCGGTCGGCGGAGGTGCCCGGCATGCCCCGCCCCTACCCGCTGTACGAGGTCTTCGTGTACGGCCCCCACGTCGAGGGCATCCACCTTCGCGGCGGCATGGTCGCCAGGGGAGGCATCCGGTGGTCGGAGCGCCGGGAGGACTACCGCACCGAGGTGCTTGGTCTGATGAAGGCGCAGATGACGAAGAACGCCGTCATCGTGCCGACGGGGGCCAAGGGTGGGTTCGTGCTGCGCGGCGGCGAGGGCGGCGATGTGCGGCCGGCGGTGCGTGCGGCGTACGAGACCCTCATCCGGGGTTTGCTCGAGGTCACCGACAACCTCGTCGATGGCGCACTGGTGCATCCGGCGGGGGTGCGGGTCCACGACGAGCCGGACCCGTATCTCGTCGTCGCCGCAGACAAGGGCACCGCCACCTTCTCCGACGTGGCCAACGGGTTGGCGGCCGAGTACGGCTTCTGGCTCGGCGACGCCTTCGCCTCCGGTGGCTCGGCCGGGTACGACCACAAGGCGCTTGCCATCACGGCACGTGGCGCCTGGGAGTCGGTGAAGCACCACTTCCACGAGATGGGCCGCAATGCCGCGACCGAGCCGCTCACCGCCGTCGGGATCGGGGACATGTCCGGCGACGTCTTTGGCAACGGCATGCTGCTGGCGCCCCAGCTCCGTCTGGTCGCCGCATTCGATCACCGCCACATCTTCCTCGACCCTCATCCCGACCCCACCCGCGGCTACGCCGAGCGGCGGCGCCTGTTCGCCACCCCCGGCAGCTCGTGGGACGACTACGACCGCAGCGCCATCTCGACCGGCGGCGGGGTCTACCCGAGGAGCGCCAAGAAGGTGGAGCTGTCGCCAGAGGCGGCGGCGGCGCTCGGCGCCGAGCCCGGGCCGCTGACCCCGTCCGAGCTGATACGCACCATCCTGACGGCGCCGGTCGATCTCCTGTGGAACGGCGGCATCGGCACATACGTGAAGGCTGCGGACGAGTCGCACGCCGAGGTGGGCGATCGCTCGAACGACGCGGTGCGGATCGACGGTCGCATGCTGCGGTGTCGGGTAGTCGCCGAGGGCGGCAACCTCGGTCTCACTCAGCTTGGCCGCATCGAGTACGCCCGCAACGGCGGGCGCATCTATGCCGACTTCATCGACAACTCCGGTGGGGTCCATTGCTCTGACCGCGAGGTGAACCTCAAGGTGCTCCTCGGTCTGGCGATCGACCGGGGCGTCCTCGACGGTGCCGAGCGGGATGGGCTCATCGGGGCGCTTTCCGGCGACATCACCGCCAAGGTGGTGTACGAGAACTTCCTCCAGGCGCAGATCCTGTCCCAGGAGCAGGCGGCCTCGATCAATCGGCTCGACGCCTACGAGGACCTGATGCAGAGCCTCGAGCAGTCGGGTGTGCTCGACCGCACCATCGAGATGTTGCCCTCGACCGAGGACATGGTCGAGCGGGGGAGGGTCGGGCTCGGCATGACCACCCCCGAGTTGGCGGTGCTGCTCGCCTATGCCAAGCGCATGCTCTCCGAGGAGCTGCTCGGCTCCGACCTCCCGGATGCGCCGGAGTTCCAACGCGACCTGGCGACGTACTTCCCTGACGAGGTGGTGCGTCGATTTGGGTCGCTGCTCCCCGAGCATCCGCTGCGCCGCGAGCTGATCGCCACCGTCGTCGCCAACGAGGTCATCGACTCCGAGGGGATCACGTTCGTCGCCAGGCTCACCGCCGAGACCGGTTCGCCGGCCCCCGCCATCGTCCGCGCCTTCCGCATCGCCAGGGAGGTGACCGGGGCGGTCGCATGGTGGGATGCGATTGAGCGGATCGAGGGACAGATCGATCCCGCCATCCAGCACGATCTCCTTGCCGGTGTCGACGCTCTGGTCGAGGCCACCGCCCGCTGGCACCTCGGCCACGGGGAGACCCAGCTGCCGGCGCAGACGATCGCCGCCAACCGCGACGCATTTGTGGCCCTGTCCGATGCCCTCCCCGAGATCGGGACACCCGAGTGGGTGGCGGCCCGAGAGCAGCGAGTCGGCGAGCTCATCGGTGCCGGCGTCCCCGAGGAGCTGGCTCGCCGCCACGCCTATGCGGATGCCCTCGTCTACGCCCCGGACATCATCGAGCTGGCCAGGAGGCACGAGGCGGCGCTCGATGCGATGGGGCGGCTCTCGTTCCTCGTTGCCGAGACGTTCCAGCTCGACCGGCTCACCGGCATCCTGGAGCAGCCGTCTCGTTCGAGCCGGTGGCAACGGTCGGCGGGTGGCGCCGTCGCCGACGATCTCCTGGCGCTGCGCCGCCACCTCACCGAGCGGGTCGCCGAGCAGGCCGGCGGTCTTGACCCTGCCGGCGCCGTCGCCGCCTACGTCGCCGCATGCGGCGACCGCTTTAACCAGCTCACCCGGGTGCTGCGTTCGGTCGCCGTCGAGGGCGGCGACGACGTGGCCTCGGTGGTGGTGGCGGTGCGACGCATCCAGCGTCTCGTCGGCTGACCGCCGCGTGCGCTGACCCGTGCGTCGGCCTCCGTGGTGGTGGCGGTGCGAAGCGATCAGTGCGAAGGGTTCGCCGGGATGTCGTCCGGCTCGGCGCCGGCGGTGAGACGTAGCGTCGCCACCCTCTTGACGTTCCAGCACAGCGTGCGCCCCTCCGACACCGTGAGCCGGTAGGGACCGCCTGCCTCCTCGGGGAGCTGCCCCCCGCCGAGCCCAAACGCCAGCCAGCCGCCGCTGCGCAGCACCGGGAGCGGGATGGATGCCCGGTAGGCCCCACCTTGGCTGATGACGGTGCAGTGTGTTGCGTCGGGGTGGACGGTGGCGGTGGCGAGGACGTCGTCCATCCGCACCGCAACACCGACGGCACCGGCGGCGACGGTGCCGGCGTCGTCGACGAGCGAGGCAAGCGCGGCGAGGTCATCGATGCCAAATACCCTCTCCTCGCCGACCAGACCGGTGAGCGTTACCAGCGGGTGGGTCACGGCACCCATCCTATCGGTGGTGTCTTGCCCATCCACGGTCACGAGCGGCGGTGGGGGATCGAGTGTTGCCAGTCGGCGAGCAGGGTGCGCAGCGAGGCGACAAAGGCGAGCGGCTGGTCGAGGATGAGGTGGTGGTGCGCCTCCGGGATGGAGAAGACGGGTGCGGCGCGTCCCATCAGCTCGTACATGTAGTCGGCGGTGTCCGGTGGCACGACGACGCTCAGCTCTCCGCGCATCAGGGCGACCCGGCACCTGACGGACCGCAGCTGGTCACGGAGCGGCACAAGCGTGTGATGGAAGAGGTTCGGATCGAACTTCCACGTCCACCCGTGCGCCGTCTCGTGCAGCGAGTGCCGGGCGACGTGGTCGATGATGTAGTCGGACTCGCACGGCTGCTCGGGGATGAGCCGGAAGTGACGCAGCGCCGTCTCCAGATCTGGGTACACGCCCGGTGAGCGAAACGCCCTGCCGCTGCGGCCCTCCTCCGACTCGGGGTCGGGGCGGCGGACAGGTGAGTCGACGATGACGGCGCCGGCCAGCCGGTCGCCGAACCGCGCCGCGGTCATGATCGTCACCATCCCACCGAGGCTGTGCCCGACCACCACCGGTGGTCCTGGGAACTCGGCGGCTTCCGTCACCGCCATCACCTCGTCGGCCCACGCCCAGTGCGAGTACGACTCGCGGCGGCCGCTGTCGCCGTGACCACTCAGGTCGAGGGCGACAACGTGCCACCGGCTGGTGAAGAACGGCCCGAGGAACGACCACCAGTGGGCATGGGCGGCGCCGCCATGCACCAGGACCAGGCCAGGGTGGGGGGCGTGGCCCCAGTCGAGATAGCGAACGGCGGTACCGGCGACGTCGATGGTGTGCTCGGCGCACGGTGCCGCCAGCGCCCGCGCAAACCACGGAGGGGGGCCGGCCTGCGGCGCTCGCCAGGTCACGGTAGAGCCGTCGAGTCGGGTGGGCTCGCCATGGGACGCCACGATAGGGAGTCGTTGCCGGGGGACTAGCGGTCGCAGATTCGCAAGGAAGAGTTTCGCGCTCCTATTGCGCTCGCCGTACCTAGTGGTCTATGGTCCTCCGCCGTAGGAAGTAGGCGGGGCCAGGAACCCCCCGAGTGGTAGGAACGTAGCGGAGTGAAGACCTCTTCTCTCGCGCGCCGTTTGGATCCTTCCGGCGGCGTGCTGATCGCAGTTCTGGTCGCGGTAACGAGCCTCGTGTGGGTCGCACCCGCCGTAGCGGCGATGACGGCCTCGTCGTTCGAGGAATGTCTTCTCGAGGAGGTGAACGCCTCCAGAGCCGAAGAGGGTGCGGACCCCCTCGTCATGGCTACAGACCTGATCGAGTTGGTGCGGGTGCACTCTGTGCGCATGTCGGAGACCGAGTTCCGGCACATGACCGACGCCGAGCGGGCGCCCATCCTTCCAGACACCACGACGACGTGGGCGGAGAACATCGCATGGACGACCGTGAACGACATGGCGGATTGCAGCATCATCCACGACCTCTTCATGGGGTCGCCCGGTCATCGGGCCAACATCGTCAACCCGGCAATGGCGTTCTTCGCCCCCGGTGTCTTCATCGACGAAACCGGCACGTGGGTGACCGAGATCTTCTTCGATGCCACCGACTACCAGCCGCCCGGTGATGGGACGTTCTGGGACGACGACGATTCGATATTCCAGGCGGACATCGAGAAGCTCTATGCGGCCGGCATCACCAACGGCTGCGGCGACGGCGCCTACTGCCCGGGCGTCGCAATGACGCGTGGCCAGATGGCGGCGTTCCTGGTGCGGGCGCTCGGTCTTCCTGCGGCGGCGCCGGTCGGGTTCACCGACACGGCGGGGACCGTGTTTGCCGCCGACATCGACGCTATCGCCGCCGCCGGCATCACCAGCGGGTGTGGCGGGACGAAGTTCTGCCCGGAGAAGATGGTGACCCGCGGTCAGATGGCGGCGTTCCTCAGCAGGGCGTTGGCGCTGCCGGCGGCGGCGCCTGCCGGGTTCACCGACACCATCGGTCACATCTTCCGCTTCGACATCGACCGGCTGGCAGGGGCGGGCATCACCCAGGGGTGCGGCCCAACCACCTTCTGCCCCGATCAAGCGGTGACCCGCGGTCAGATGGCGGCGTTCCTGGTGCGGGCGCTCGGGCTTTGAGCTCGGGCGTCACCGACCGGGGTCTGGCGCAGCTCACCCCTCGTTGGGGAGCGGGAACCAGCGAAGGTGCTCGAAGTCCTCGGTCATCGGCGCCAGGCCGGCCGGCGGCGGTGGCGGTGAGGCGGCCACGCCCGAGATGATGTGGCGAGCCTCGACGAGGTAGTCGGCCAGCTCGTCGTCGGTGTGGAGTCGGTGGCGGTCCCTGTGCCGGTAGCTCATCTCGCCCGTCTCGTACGAGACGTCGTTGAGGCTGAACGGCGGTGCCGCGGCCGGTTTGCGGTGCCGCCACAACCCCGTCTCCGGCTCGAAGCGGTAGTGCGGGAGCAGCCGCCAACCGTCTGTGGCGACGAGGTGGACCGCATCGAGGATGAACTGGAACACCGCCTCCGAGATGAAGTAGTTGAAGTTGACGCGCACCCAACCCGGCTTGATGCCTTCGCAGCCGCGGGCGATCTCCCGCTCGAACTCGTGGGAGCGCTCGAGATCGATGCCAAGCAGGCGGTGGCCGTACGGACCGGCGCACGAGCAGCCGCCCCGCGACTGGATCCCGAAGAGGTCGTTGAGCAGGGCCACCACGAAGTTGTGGTGGAGGTGGCGGCTCCCATGACGGACGACGAATGACACGATCGACAGCCGGTCGGCGGCGTGGTTGCCGAGGACCTCGATATTGGGGTTCTCGTCCCACGTGGCGATGGCCCGTCGGATGAACGCCTCCTCCCGAGCCCGGATGGTCTCGGCGCCGACCGCCTCCTTGAGCTGGAACACCAGCCCGGCGCGGATGGCGCCGACGATGTTGGGCGTGCCGCCCTCCTCGCGGTGCTCGATGTCGTCGAGGTAGCGATGGTCGAACGGGTTGACGTAGGCCACCGTCCCGCCGCCCGGCACCGCGGGCACCCGGTTGGTGAACAGCTCCCGGCGAGCGACGAGCACGCCGGGGGTGCCTGGTCCGCCGATGAGCTTGTGCGGTGAGATGAAGATGGCGTCCTTGTAGGCGAGGTGACCGTCGACACCGTCGTCGACGGGGCTCATGGCGATGGCGACATACGGGGCGGCTGCGGCGAAATCCCAGAAGGAGAGCGCCCCATGGCGGTGGAGCATGATCGAGATCGCCCGCACGTCGCTCAGGATCCCGGTCACGTTTGACGCCGCCGAGAACGAGCCGATCTTGAGCCGGCGATCGGCGTTGGCGACGAGCTGCTCCTCCAGCCGCTCGAGGTCGATGTGTCCGTCGGCGTCCTCGGGGATGGTGACGACGTCTGCGATCGACTCGCGCCACGGCAGCTCGTTGGAGTGGTGCTCGTATGGCCCGATGAACACGACCGGTCGCTCGGCGGCAGGGATGGCGGCCGAGAGCTGGTACCGGTCCTCGAGGCTGGACGGGATGCGCAGCCCCATCACGCCGACCAAGCGGTCGATCGCTCCCGTCGATCCGGACCCGCAGAAGACAACCGCGTGCTCCTCGGTCGCCCCCAGACAGCGACGGATGATCTCGCGGGCCTCCTCGCGGAAGCGGGTGGTCTGCAGCCCGGTGCCGGAGGACTCGGTGTGGGTGTTGGCGTACAGCGGCAACACCGTGTCCCGCACGAAGTCCTCGATGAAGCTGAGGGCGCGGCCCGAAGCGGTGTAGTCGGCGTAGGTGACCCGCCGCGGCCCGAACGGACCGCCGACGGTGTCGTCATCTCCGATGACCGAGGTGCGGATGGTGTCGATCAAGCCGTCGGCGCTCACGGCATGAGGCTAGAGGGGGTCGGGTGCGCCGCCAACGCGACACCGCCACCCGCACCGGTGGTGCGAGCGGCGGGTCGCAAGGCAGGGTCGCAAGGCAGGGCCGCAAGGCAGGGTGGAGCCGCCGCCGAGACGGCAGTCAGCTCATGCGTGGGCGCAGGTGCATCTCAGCTCACCCACGTTCGGCTGGTTGGGTCGGGTGTGCAGCCACATCGCCACCACCATCGGGATGAAGACGATGGCGTTGTAGAACAGGTGGAGCTCAACCCGTGGGATCCAGTTCTGCAGGATGCTCGACGGGACCGGCGACGAGAAGAAGTTGACGCCGACGATCGCCTGCAGCTGGAGCAGCGAGTGCTCGACCAGGTGCCACCCCTGGATCGCCAGTGAGATGGTCCACCAGGTGCGGGCCGCACCGGCGAAACCCGGTCGGAGCAGCACGAGACCGGCGAGCATCAACACGGCGTAGGTGAAGTGCAGGGCCTCGGTCGTCACCAGCGCCGGGATGAAGTAGCCGAGCACGCCCTTGGCCTCGGGCCGAGGCATCTCCAGCACCCAGATCTGGAACGCCTGGGTGAGGTGCTCGGCCCAGTGGGCGACGACGATCGCAAGGTAGATCCACAGCGCCTTCTCGTGGGCGGTGCTGTTGATGCGGTCGATCCAGCCCGGCCGGGCCCTCAGCCCCGACTGTGTTGCGGTGAGTGTGCTCATGTGCGGTACCCCCCTGTCCTCCCCCTGTGGGGAGTTCCTGCATTGTCCAATCTGCCCGTCACGTCTTCGAGGCGGCGGGAAGACCTGCCATCGGCCGTCCCAGGGCACGCCAACGGCGGCCCCACATCCAGGTGGCGAATGCGGCGCACTGCGCCAGGCCTGCGGCCACCAGGATCTTCATCACGAGCGAGCTCCTGGTCATCTCAAAGGTGAAGTCCAGGGTCTGCTGTGCCCCGTCTGCTGTGGTCACCGTGAGGATGACGGGTGTCTCGATGTCTCTCTGCGCCGTGATGGTGGCGGCCCAGAAGCCGTCGACGTTGCTGGGTGTGGCGACGCTGGTGACACCCTCGCCGTCGCTCCCGATCGATGCGATGCGCACCTCGGCCGGTGTCGCCGCGGTCGTTGCGTCCACCCTCACCAGCACGGGGACGACGTTTGTCCCTGCTGCCTCCTCACCCCACACCGAGATCTCGAAGTTGCCGGTCGAGCCGGCTGCGATCTGGTGGGGGTCGCCGTCGCCATGGGCGGACGCAGCCGCAGCCGGGCCAAGCACGGCCACGACGACCATCGCCGCAGCGACAAGCAACCGGTTCCCCCTCATGATGAGCGAAGTGTTATGCCTGGCAACACCACCCGCAATCGGGTGTCGGCCCCCGTCATATGGGGTGTTGCCGTCACCGCGTCGGGTGGCGGGGCGCTCAGTCGTCGAGCTCGATGATCCCCCGCTTGATCCCGATCCGGATCAGCTCGACGATGCTGTGGGCGTCGAGCTTGGCCATGAGGTTGGTGCGGTGACGCTCGACGGTCTTGACGCTGATGCCGAGACGGCTGCCGATGGCCCGGTTGGTCAACCCGGCGCCGATCAACCCGAGCACCTCACGCTCCCGATCGGTGAGGCGGCGGTCGGCGTCCCCGGCCGTTGCGTCGGCTGCGGGGTCGTCCCCCCGCATCGTCGCCGACGCCGCAGGGGTGAGGTAGCTGGCGCCGCGGTGTGCCGAGCGCACCGCCAGGAGCAGCTCGTCCGCAACCGACCCCTTGAGGACGTAGCCGAGCGCACCCACCCGAAGCGCCTCGCGGATGAGGGCAGGGTCGGCGTGCATCGACAGGATCACCACCTGGGTGGGCAGCCCGAGCGAGCGGATCTGCGCCGTCGCCTCGATGCCTGTCAGCTCCGGCATCGTGATGTCCATGACCATCACGTCCGGCAGGGTGGTGCGAGCCAGGTCGAGCGCATCTTGCCCGTTGGCGGCCTCGCCCACCACGTCGATGTCGCGCTCCTGGGCGAACACCGCCCGGATCCCCTCCCTGACCAGGTGGTGGTCGTCTGCGACGGCGACACGGATCATCAGGCGACATCCCTCGGCAGGACGGCGACGAGCTCGGTGCCCTTGTCGCTCACCGAGGTCACCTCGAGCCGGCCGGAGAGGAGCGCAAGCCGTTCCCGCATCCCGACGATCCCCAGCCCGGCCCGCATCGGGTCGTCGAGGATGGCGGGGTCCATGCCGATGCCATCGTCGGCGACGCGCAGACGGATGGCCTCCTCGTTGAGGGTGAGCCGTACGTAGGCTCGCCGCGCCGAGGCGTGCACGGCGGCGTTGGTGAGTGCCTCCTGCACGAATCGATACAGGCACACCTCCGCCTCGTCGGTGAGTGGTCCCAGCTCCCGCCCGTGGTAGGTGACGGCGAGGTGGGTGCGCTCGGTGGTCTCGGCGCACAGGTGCTCTATGGCCCGGTTGAGCCCGAGGGTGTCGAGCGCCGCAGGGCGCAGCCCGTAGGCGAGCCGCCGGATCTGCTCCCTGGTCGACTCGATGAGCCCGATCACGTCCTCGAGGTTGGCCCGCATCGCCTCAGGCGCCTCGGCGGTGAGCAGCTGCAGGCTGATCTTGAGCGCAGCCAGCGCCTGCCCTGCCTCGTCGTGCAGCTCGCGGGCCACCCGGTGGCGCTCCGCCTCCTGGGTGTGCAGGACCCGTCGAGCCAGCTCGGCGATCTGGCGCTCTGCGTTCTTCAGCGCCGTGATGTCGTGGGAGTAGACCCGGATCACCGAGTGGGTGCCGGTGGGGGTGAAGCAGACCTTCTGCTCGAACACGGCGCCGCCGGCGGCCACCTCGCGGCTGGCGAAGTCCCGTCCCTCGGTGCGGAACGACGTGACGAAGTCGGTGATCCCGTCGAGGAGCGTGGTGTCGCTCCCGTCGCGCAGACCGGGGAACCGGGCCGCCGCCTCAGGGTTGAGGTAGGTGACTTCGCCGGTCAGGTCGGTCTCGATGACCAGGTTCGGGTTCTGCTCGGGGAACGCGGCGAGGCGGTCGAGATCGGCGGCGCTGATCTCTTGGCCGGCGGCGTCGTGTGCGAGCGGTCCCACAGCCGGGCAGGATGCCACACCCCGCGACGCTGTCAACGCGGCCGGGTCACGCCGCCGGCCGGCACACCTTGCAGGCGCGGTAGCCGGCGGCTGTGGCCGCAGACGCCGAGGGGAACTCGACCCGGTGGACGGCGGTGATGGGACGGGCGGTCCGGCAGGTGGGGTGGCAGAAGATGTGGGTGGTGTCGCTGCCGATGTAGCGCACCCCCTGGTCGGCGAGCGCCTCGACACGGTCGGCGTCGAGACCTTCGGCCGCCAGCAACTGGCGCTTCATCTCGGGTCCCCAGGCGTACTCGCCGAGATGCCCGTCGCTGCGGCTCACCCGGTGGCAGGGGATGAGCACAGGGATCGGGTTCTTGTTGAGCGCGGTCCCGACCGCACGCACCGCCCCCGGTTTTCCGATCTCACGGGCGACCCAACCATAGGGTCGCACCTCGGCGCGGGGGATCTCGGCCGTCTTGCGCAGCACGGCCTGCTGGAACTCGCTCAGACCCCCGAGATCGACGGGGAGCCTGCCAAGCTTGCCGGTGGCGAGGGTGCGCCGCACCTGGGCGGCGAGACGCCCGGGAAGGGCCTCGACCTCGACGACAGGGCGCCGTTGGTGGTGGGCGAGGTGATCCGCCCACCGGGAGGCAGGCGTGCATGCCGTGACGCCTCTTGGCCCGAACACGATACGCAGCGGCTCGATGAGCCCGTCAACGGTGGCCACACGGTCGGCGAGACCGGTCTCGAGCAGCACCCGATCGGAGAGACCCTCCGGCGCCGTTGTGGCCAGCGCCGCCAGGGTGCGCTCTACATCGGTGGTGGTGATGGTGTTGGTCATGGGTGGCCTCCCTCTTCTATGAGCATCGTGCGCAGACGGGCAATCCCGCGATGGACATCCGACTTGACGGTGCCGGCCGGGCGGTCGAGTGACCGTGCGATCTCCTCGTAGCCGAGACCGACGACATGACGCAACACGACGGCGACCCGTACCGGCTCTGGGAGCGTCTCGAGTCGCACCCGCCACGTCTCGTCGACGGCGGCGATGGCGGCATCCTCGGTAGACCCTGTGCCGGCGGCGTCGTGCCCGGCCAGCGCCACCTCGACCGGTCGCCTGCGGCGGGTCCGCACCCGGTTGCGGCACAGGTTGAGGGCGATCGTCCACAGCCACGGTCTCAGCTCGAGGGTGCGCACCTGGCCCTCCGGGTAGCGTCCGAGCGCCCGGTAGGCGCTGACAAACACCTCCTGGGTGACGTCCTCGGCCTCGGGCCGGCTGCGGGTGAGCCGCAGCACACCGGAGAACACCGGGTCCTGGAAGGTGCGCACCAGCTCGGGGAACGCCGCATCGCGATCGGCGGCGAGCCGGTCGGCCAGCTGGCGGACGGCGGTGGGTCTGGTCGTTGTCATCTGCGGGTCGCTCCTCGCTGTCACCAGAACGAACCCCGCAGCCGCCGCTTCGGTTGCATCACCCGCCGGAGACGAATCTCCGCATCAGGTCGAGCCCGACAGGGCCAACCTCGAGCACGCGGGCGTGGAACGCCTTCAGATCGAAGCCGTCTCCCGGCTTGGCGCGCAACTCGGTGCGCAGCCGCAGGATCTCGCGCTCTCCGATCTTGTAGGCGATCGCCTGCGCCGGCCATCCCAGGTACCGCGTCA
>Ga0114938_1000086_pt1 | contig 70975 bp, 59 predicted proteins | sample AshMeaBigSpring_FD_88675 | JGI IMG/M metagenome (GOLD analysis project Ga0114938, IMG submission 88675) | Groundwater microbial communities from Big Spring, Nevada to study Microbial Dark Matter (Phase II) - Ash Meadows Big Spring | ecosystem: Environmental > Aquatic > Deep subsurface >...
GTAGCTGAAAAGAGACCCGTTCTGGCTGTCTGCCCCGCGCATCCCCGCCTCCCTGCCGATCGCAGAGAGGAATCATGTTCGCACGGCCGAGTCGAGTGGAGGGTTTTTCAGTGGCCTGCTAGAGAACATGGGCTTGGCTTGTATCCTTCAGCTCGCGAAGTTCGCTCGCGACCTGGCCGAAGTATGAAGCGAACTTCGCGATCAGGATACGAGCCTTGATGTCTTTGCGACACAGCAAGGTCCGCCGCGGACGCATCGATTGACGGGCGTCAATGGACGGCCCGACCGACGCGGGCAGGCTGATCTGGCCACGTCCCCGCTCATCAGCAGTCCTGTGTCGGCTATCCGGATGCGCTCCATGTCCGCTGAAACGATCCCCAATCCGCTCGGCCGGTCTCAGGCCCTGTGGATGTCCACCCTTGCGTTCACGGTCTGCTTTGCGGTCTGGACGATCTTCTCGATCATCGGGCTTCAGATCAAGACCGAACTCGGTTTGACCGAGACACAATTCGGCCTGCTGATCGGGACGCCAATCCTGACGGGATCGCTGATCCGGCTGATGCTCGGCATCTGGACCGATCAGTACGGCGGTCGCATCGTCTACACGGCCGTGATGCTGTCGGCGGCAATGGCGACCTGGCTGCTCACCTTCGCCTACGACTATCCGACCATGCTCCTCGCAGCCCTCGGCGTCGGCATCGCCGGCGGCTCGTTCGCGGTCGGCATCGCCTATGTCTCGCGTTGGTACCCGAAGGAGAAACAGGGGACGGCACTCGGCATCTTCGGCGCAGGCAACGTCGGCGCCGCCGTGACGAAGTTCGCGGCCCCCTTCGTCATGGTCGCCTACGGTTGGAAGTCTGTCGCCAACATCTGGGCGCTCGCGCTGGTCGTCATGGCGGCTGCCTTCTGGTTCACCACCAAGGACGATCCCGAGCACGTGCGCCGCCGCGCCGCCGGCATCAGGCCCGAGCCACTGTCGGCCATGCTGGAGCCCTTGCGGAACATCCAGGTCTGGCGCTTCTCGCTCTACTATTTCTTCGTCTTCGGCGCGTTCGTCGCGCTCGCCTTGTGGCTGCCGCGCTACCTGATGGGCGTCTACGGGCTCGACGTGAAGACCGCAGGCATGATCGGCGCATTCTACTCGGTTCCAGCGAGCCTGTTCCGCGTCTATGGCGGCCTCTTGTCCGACGCCTTTGGTGCGCGCCGTGTCATGTACTGGACGTTCGGCGTCTCGGTCGCCGTGTGCTTCCTGCTCTCCTATCCGCCGACCGACTACACGGTGCAGGGTATCCGCGGGCCGATGCAGTTCCATCTGGAGACGGGCCTCGTCGCGTTTACCGTGCTGGTGTTCGTCCTCGGCTTTTTCATGAGCCTGGGCAAGGCCGCCGTCTTCAAGCACATCCCGGTCTACTATCCGGGGCAGGTCGGTGCGGTCGGCGGCGTGGTTGGCCTTGTCGGCGGTCTTGGCGGCTTCGTGCTGCCGATCCTGTTCGGGGTGCTCAACGATCTCACGGGCGTCTGGCAGAGCTGCTTCATGGCGCTGTTTGCAATCTCCGCCGCAGCGCTCGCCTGGATGCATCTGGCGATCCGCCAGATGGAGCGCGAGGCGCACGGCGTCGCGGTCGAGGCGCTGCCGCAGCTGCCGGAAATGCAGCCGATCCACAAGCCCGAGCACATCGGCGCCTTGGCGGGCGCGGTGCTGACCGACTGGCGCCCCGAAGACAGGGAGTTCTGGGACACCGGCGGCCGCGCGATCGCACGCCGCAACCTGATGATCTCGATACCCTCGCTGCTGCTGTCGTTCGCCGTTTGGATGGTCTGGTCGGTGGTGGTCGCCAAGCTGCCGGCCATCGGCTTCGACTATTCGACCGATCAACTGTTCTGGCTTGCCGCTCTACCGGGTCTCTCCGGCGCGACGCTGCGCATCTTCTACTCGTTCATGGTCCCGATCTTCGGGGGGCGCCTTTGGACGACGCTTGCCACGTGGTCGCTGCTTGTTCCTGCGCTCGGCATCGGCTGGGCCGTGCAGAACCCGGCAACGCCCTATTGGGTGTTCCTCAGCCTTGCACTGCTGTGCGGTCTTGGCGGCGGAAATTTCGCGTCGTCCATGTCGAACATCTCGTTCTTCTTCCCGAAGGCTGCGAAGGGCAACGCCCTCGCGCTCAACGCTGGGCTCGGCAATCTCGGCGTCAGCGTGGTGCAATTCCTGGTTCCGTTGGTCATCACGGCTGGTGTGTTCGGCTGGCTCGGGGGCGATCCCCTCATCGTCAGGGAAGCGGGGCGCGAGACGCCGCTGTGGTTGCAGAACGCCGGCTACGTTTGGGTGCCGTTCATCGTCGCGAGCGCCTTCGCTGCGTGGTTCGGCATGAACGACATCGCATCCGCGCGGGCCTCGTTCGCCGAGCAATCGGTGATCTTCCAGCGCAAGCACAACTGGATCATGTGCTTCCTCTATACCGGGACGTTCGGCTCGTTCATCGGCTATTCCGCCGGCTTCCCCCTGCTCGCCAAAACGCAGTTCCCCCAGGTCGATGCGCTCGCCTATGCGTTCCTCGGGCCGCTGGTCGGGGCGCTGTCGCGCTCGCTGACCGGCTGGGTCTCCGACAAGTACGGTGGCGGTCGGGTGACGCTCTGGGTGTTCGTTGGCATGGCGGCCGGCGTTCTCGGCGTTCTCTACTTCCTTGCGCAGGGCAGTTTCGGCGGTTTCTTCGCCTGCTTCCTGATCCTGTTCTTTGCGAGCGGTGTCGGCAATGCTTCGACGTTCCAGATGATCCCCGCGATCATGCGGAAGGAGATGGTTCGCCTGATACCCGATGTCGATGCGGCGACGCGCACGCGGCAGGCCGAAAAGGAAGGCGCCGCGATCATCGGGTTCACCTCAGCGATCGCGGCCTACGGCGCGTTCTTCATCCCGAAAGCCTACGGCACGTCGATCGCCTGGACCGGTTCGCCGCGCGCGGCGTTGTGGGCCTTCTGCCTCTTCTATCTCGCCTGCATCGGCGTGACTTGGTGGGTCTACACACGCCGCGACGGCCTCCTCCACGACATCGAACGCTCGTCAGCCGGACCGACGCCGCAGCCGGCCCGATCGCCGTGAGATCACACCACGTCGCTGGGCCCCGTCACGCTCTTGCCTTGCACGCCAATTCGAGACCTTTCCTGATCGGAGACGCGCATGAGCCAGTTCCTCGACCGCCTCACCTTCTTCAAGCGCCTGAACGACCCGTTCGCTGACGGCCACGGCATTACGACCGACGAGGACCGTCGCTGGGAGGACGGCTACCGCAAGCGCTGGCAGCACGACAAGGTCGTGCGCTCGACGCACGGTGCGAACTGCACGGGTTCCTGCTCGTGGAAGATCTACGTCAAGGGCGGGATCGTCACCTGGGAGACACAGCAGACCGATTACCCGCGCACGCGTCCCGATCTGCCGAACCACGAGCCGCGTGGATGCTCGCGCGGGGCGAGCTACAGCTGGTATCTCTACTCCGGCAATCGCGTGAAGTATCCGCTCGTGCGCGGCCGCTTGATGCGGCTCTGGCGCGAAGCGCGCGCGATGCGATCGCCGGTGGCAGCCTGGGCGTCGATCGTCGAGAGCCCGGAGAAACGTGCGGCATACACGAAGAAGCGGGGCCTCGGCGGCTTCGTGCGCGCCTCCTGGGACGAGGTGACGGAGATCATCGCGGCGGCGAACGCCTACACGGCGAAGGCTTACGGCCCCGATCGCGTCTTCGGTTTCTCGCCGATCCCCGCCATGTCGATGGTCTCCTACGCGGCCGGGTCACGCTACCTGTCGCTGCTCGGCGGCGTCTGCATGTCGTTCTACGACTGGTACTGCGACCTGCCGCCGGCGAGCCCGCAGACCTGGGGCGAGCAGACCGACGTGCCGGAAAGCGCCGACTGGTACAACGCCGGTTTCCTGATCCTGTGGGGCTCGAACGTGCCGCAAACGCGCACGCCGGACGCGCATTTCTACACGGAGGTCCGCTACAAGGGGACCAAGAGCGTCGTCATCTGCCCCGACTACTCGGAAGCCTCCAAGTTCGCCGATCTCTGGCTATCGGTGAAACAAGGGACCGACGCGGCACTCGCCATGGCGATGGGCCATGTGATCCTGAAGGAGTTCCACGTCGACCGGCAGGTGGCGTACTTCACGGACTATGTGCGCCGCTACACGGACATGCCGATGCTGGTGCGTCTCGTGAAGCAGGGCGAACATCTGGTGCCCGACCGCCTGCTGCGCGCCTCCGACTTCGCCGACGGCCTCGACGAGACCAACAATCCCGACTGGAAGACCGTCGCCATCGACGAGGCGAGCGGCAACATCGTCGTGCCGCGCGGTTCCATCGGCTTTCGCTGGGGCGAATCCGGCAAGTGGAACCTCGAGGAAAAAGACGCCGACGGCACGCCGACCAAACTGCGCCTCTCCCTCAAAGACGCACAAGACGAGATTGCGACCGTCGCCTTCCCCTACTTCGCCAACAAGGGCACCGATCACTTCGCTGGAACCGATCACCCGGGCGTGCTGCCCCGCAAGGTACCGGTACGGAAGCTGGCGTTGAAAACCGGCGATACTCTGGTCGCGACCGTCTACGATCTGTTCGTCGCGAACTACGGCATCGACCGCGGCCTCGGCGGTACCCACGTCGCCAAGTCCTACGACGACCTGGAGCCCTACACCCCAGCCTGGGCCGAAGCGATCAGCGGCGTGCCGCGCGACCAGATCATCCACGTCGCGCGCGAATTCGCTCGCAATGCCGAGAAAACCAACGGCCGTTCGATGATCATCATCGGCGCCGCGATGAACCATTGGTACCACGCCGACATGAACTATCGCGGCGTCATCAACATGCTTGTGATGTGTGGATGCGTCGGGCAGTCCGGCGGCGGCTGGTCCCACTATGTCGGACAGGAGAAGCTACGGCCACAGTCGGGCTGGCTGCCATTGGCGTTTGCACTCGATTGGGGGCGGCCACCGCGCCAGCAGAACTCGACGTCGTGCTTCTATGCCCACACCGACCAGTGGCGCTACGAGCAACTGAACATCGGCGACATTGTCTCGCCGACTGCGCCGCCCGGAGCCTGGGACGGCTCCATCATCGACTACAATGTGCGAGCCGAGCGGATGGGCTGGCTGCCCTCGGCGCCGCAGCTTGAGACCAATCCGCTCGAACTCGGAAAAGTGGCCGCCGCATCCGGCCAGCCGGCGGGCGCTTTCGTTGCCGCGCAGCTCAAGTCGGGCGCGCTCAAACTCAGCTGCCACGATCCCGACAATCCAAAGAACTGGCCACGCAATCTGTTCGTCTGGCGCTCGAACCTGCTGGGATCTTCGGGCAAGGGACACGAATACTTTCTCAAGCATCTGCTCGGCACGTCGCACGGCGTGCTCGGCAAGGATCTGGGCGCTGCCGGCAAGCAGCAAGCCAAGGAAGTCGTGTGGCACGACGCGGCGCCGGAAGGAAAACTCGACCTGCTGGTGACGCTCGATTTCCGGATGTCGACGACCTGCGTCTACTCCGACATCGTGCTCCCGACCGCCACCTGGTACGAGAAGAACGATCTCAACACCTCGGACATGCACCCGTTCATCCATCCGCTGACCGGCGCGGTCGATCCGGTCTGGGAGGCGAAAAGCGACTGGGAGATCTACAAGGCCATCGCGAGGAAGTTCTCGGAGGTGGCGCCCGAAGTGCTCGGCGTCGAACAGGACATCGTGCTGACGCCCATCATGCACGACAGCGCCGGCGAACTGGCGCAACCCGTCGACGTCGAGGATTGGAAGCACGGCGAATGCGAGCCAATCCCGGGCCGCACAATGCCGAACGTCACCGTCGTGGAGCGGGACTATCCAAACCTCTACAAGCGCTTCACGTCGCTCGGGCCGCTGATGGATAAGCTCGGCAACGGCGGCAAGGGCATGGCCTGGAAGACCGACCACGAGGTCGAGTTCCTGAAGTCGGTCAACGGCGTTGTCACCGACGCCGGGCCGACGAAGGGACTGGCCCGGATCGAGAGCGACATCGACGCGTGCGAAGTGATCCTGTCTCTGGCCCCGGAGACGAACGGCGACGTGGCCGTGAAGGCATGGGCCTCGCTCGGCAAGATCACGGGCCGCGAGCACGCTCATCTCGCGCTCTCGAAGCAGGATGAGAAGATCCGCTTTCGCGATGTCGTGGCGCAACCGAGGAAAATCATATCTTCGCCGATCTGGTCAGGCCTCGAAAGCGAGAAGGTCTGCTACAGCGCCGGCTACACCAACGTGCACGAGCTGATCCCCTGGCGCACGCTGTCCGGCCGCCAGCAGCTCTATCAGGATCACTTGTGGATGCGGGTGTTCGGCGAGGCACTGGTCGCCTATCGCCCGCCGATCGATACGCGCACGATCAAGTCTGTGATAGACACGAGGCCGAACGGCGAGAAGCAGATCGTTCTCAACTTCATCACGCCGCATCAGAAGTGGGGTATCCACTCCACCTACACCGACAACCTGATGATGCTGACGCTGTCGCGCGGCGGGCCGATCGTCTGGCTCTCGGAGGTGGATGCGGCGAAGGCCGGCATCGTCGATAACGACTGGGTCGAGGCCTACAACGCCAACGGCGCGCTGGTCGCCCGCGCGGTCGTCTCGCAGCGCATGAAGACCGGCACGCTCTTCATGTACCACGCGCAAGAGAAGATCGTGAACGTGCCGGGTTCCCAGATGACCGGCCAGCGCGGCGGCATCCACAATTCGGTGACGCGTGCGGTCCTGAAGCCGACACACATGATCGGCGGCTACGCACAACTGAGCTATGGCTTCAACTACTACGGCACGATCGGCACCAATCGCGACGAGTTCGTCATCGTGCGCAAGCTCTCGCAGGTCGACTGGCTCGAACGACCCGCCGCGATTGACGGACATCAAGGTCGATCGGCGCCGATGCGCGAAGCTGCGGAATGAGGGAGGACGCTGCATGAAGATCCGCGCACAGATCGCGATGGTGCTGAACCTCGACAAGTGCATCGGGTGTCACACGTGCTCTGTCACCTGCAAGAACGTGTGGACCAACCGCGAGGGCGTCGAATACGCGTGGTTCAACAACGTCGAGACCAAGCCCGGCATCGGCTACCCGAAGAACTGGGAAGACCAGTCGAAATGGAAGGGCGGCTGGGTCCGCAAGCGCGACGGCAGAATCGAGCCGCGCATGGGCTCGAAGTGGCGCATCCTGGCCAACATTTTCGCCAATCCGGACCTGCCCGAGATCGACGACTACTATGCGCCTTTCACCTTCGACTACGAGCAATTGCAGAAGGCGCCGGAACTCGAGGCGTCCCCCACGGCACGGCCGCGTTCGCTCATCACCGGTGAGCGGATGGAAAAGATCCAATGGGGCCCAAACTGGGAGGAGATCCTCGGCGGCGAATTCGTGAAGCGCGCCGAGGACATCAACTTCGAGGGCGTGCAGAAGGAGATCTTCGGCCAATTCGAAAACACCTTCATGATGTATCTGCCGCGGCTCTGCGAGCACTGCCTCAACCCGGCCTGCGTCGCGGCCTGTCCCTCGGGAGCAATCTACAAGCGCGAGGAGGACGGCATCGTCCTGATCGACCAGGACAAGTGCCGGGGCTGGCGCATGTGTGTCTCGGGCTGCCCCTACAAGAAGATCTACTACAACTGGTCGAGCGGCAAGAGCGAGAAGTGCATCTTCTGCTACCCGCGCATCGAGGCAGGCCAGCCGACCGTCTGCTCGGAGACGTGCGTCGGCCGCATCCGGTATCTCGGTGTCGTGCTCTATGACGCCGATCGGATCGAAGCGGCCGCGAGCGTCAAGGACGAGAAGGACCTTTATGAGGCACAGCTCTCGATCTTCCTCGATCCGAACGACGAAAACGTGATCGCACAGGCACGTGCCGATGGCGTGCCCGAGACGTGGCTGGTGGCGGCACGCGTTTCGCCGATCTGGAAAATGGCGATGGAATGGAAAGTTGCGTTCCCTTTGCATCCCGAATACCGCACGCTGCCGATGGTCTGGTATGTGCCGCCACTGTCACCGATCCAGTCGGCGGCGGCGGCCGGCAAGATGGGCGCCGACGGCGGGATGCCGGATGTGCGCTCGCTGCGCATTCCGCTCAAGTATCTGGCGAACCTGCTGACGGCCGGTGATGAGGCGCCGGTCGCACTCGGGCTCGAACGCATGCTGGCGATGCGCGGCTACATGCGTGCCAAGGCGATCGATGGCGTGCTCGATGAACAGATTGCCCGCAAGGTCGGTCTCACAGGCCGCCAGATCGAGGACATGTATCAGCTGATGGCAATCGCGAACTACGAGGATCGCTTCGTCATTCCGACCACACACCGGGAGCTCGGCGAGGACGCCTATGAGCTTCGCGGTTCCTGCGGTTTCTCATTCGGCAACGGCTGTTCGGACGGCCGGACGGAAACGGGCCTTTTCGGGACCAGGAAGAAAGCACGCACACCGACGGAGTTCATCGCATGAAGCGCACCCTCAAAGTGCTGTCGGCGTTGCTCGCGTATCCGACCGCCGACCTGCAGGCGGCAGTGCCAGCACTTCGCCGCGCAATCGACTCTGACGGTCTGCTTGCGGCCAGGCACCGCGACCGCCTCGATCGCATCTTCGTAGACCTGGAGGCCGGCGACCTCTACGATCTGCAGGAGCGCTACGTGCTGCTGTTCGACCGGACGCGGACGCTGTCGCTGCACTTGTTCGAGCACGTGTACGGCGAGAGTCGCGACCGCGGACAGGCGATGGTCGATCTCGGTCGGATATACGAGCGTCATGGCCTCGAAAGCGCCACGTCGGAATTGCCGGACTATCTGCCGCTGTTCCTCGAATTCCTGTCGCTCATTCCGGCAGGAGAGGCGCAAGACCTCATTCGTGAGACCAGTGCAATCCTCGAGACCATCCGCCTTCGCTTGAAGAAGCGGAAAGTACCGTATTCGTCCGTCTTTTCGGCGATCATGGCGTTGGCGGATTTGCCGGAGCACAAGGCCGTTGCGGCAGCGGTGGCGGCCGAGCCGGCCGATGACCCGAACGATCTTGCAGCGCTCGATCAAGCATGGCTCGACGAGGAGGTGAAGTTCGGTCCGGACGCGCTCGACTGCGGCAAGGACGATCTGGCGATGAAATTACGCGCGGCGCGGCGGCCGGCGCCCGGGGTCGCAATTGCTGCGCCCCGACGGCCCGTCATCACGACCAACGCCGCCGCGCGTAGCTGAGAGGCGATCATGGCAGCAACCCTCAATCATGTGTTCTACGGCTGGTATCCGTACATCGCGCTGACCGTGTTCCTGCTCGGCAGCCTGGTGCGCTACGATCGCGAGCCCTACACCTGGCGCAGCGGGTCTTCGCAACTGCTGCGACGCAGGCAGTTGGCCATGGGGTCGATCCTGTTCCACGTCGGCATTCTCATCATCTTTCTCGGTCATGCCGTAGGCCTGCTGATGCCGGTCGCCGTATTCGAGGCCCTCGGGATCTCCAAGCTGGCCAAGCAGCTGATGGCGATCGTGGTAGGCGGCGTTGCAGGCATCGTGTGCCTGATCGGGCTGCTGATCCTCACGCACCGTCGCCTGTTCGATGCCCGCATCCGCGCAACGTCATCGACAGGCGATATCGCGATCCTGCTGCTGTTGCTCGCGCAACTGCTGCTCGGGCTTGCGACGATTCCGTTGTCACTCGGTCATCTCGACGGCAAGGAGATGGTCAGGTTCATGAGCTGGGCTCAGGCCATCGTGACACTGCAGCCGGGTGCATCCGCCTACGTCGCCGACGCGCATCCGATCTTCAAGATGCACCTGTTGCTCGGCATGACAATCTTCCTGGTGTTCCCGTTCACGCGTCTCGTTCACGTGTGGAGCGCACCGGTCTGGTATCTCGGCCGGCGCGGCTATCAGGTGGTGCGCCGTGCCGGCGACGGACCGCGCTCCAAACCACAACGGACCGTACCGATCGATCGGCCGGCCGCGTCACCAGCCGGGGTGATCACGTCCATCGTCAAGCCAGCGGAGTGACCATGTCGTGCAACACGTGTGGCAGCTCCAATGGCTGCGGAACGGACGATGCCGCCCCGCCGATCCCCTCAGGGATCGTGACGGTCAATGGGACGATCATCGCCGCCGACGAGATTGCGCATGAAATGCCGAACCATGCGGCCGATACGCCGCTCGGTTCGTGGCGCGCGGCGGTCCAGGCGCTCGTCCTGAGGTCGCTGCTGCTGGAGCGGGCGCGAGTGCTGAAGCTCCGTCCGGCACCCATGTGCGACGCGCAAGGCCGGCGCGAGTCCGCCGAAGAGGCACTTGTCCGCGCGGTCTTGGAGATCGAGGCGCCCGTGCCCGTGGCGGACGCGGCGACGTGCCGGCGGTACTATGCCGCCAACCTCAAGCGTTTCCGATCGCGAGAGCCTGGCGCCACGGCTCCGCTGCCGTTCGAGGCGGTCGCAGCGGAAGTCGCCGCCTTCCTCGCCATCCGCGTGCGGCACACCGCATGGCGCCACTACGCCCGGAGACTGGTTGCCGCGGCCGACATCACCGGCATCGACATGGCCGGTGACGGGGCGCCATTGCTGCAGTGATTGATCGAGGTGAGCGTTGATGTCTCGGACGGTCGCGACCGTCGCTGCGGAGTTGCCATCCTTCGACCATGCGCTGCGATCCGAGCACAGACAGGCGAAGGCCGGCCGCAACGACGCGGCCGGCCTCGATGCGCCTGGGGCATGATCAGGCGTGCTTGCAGGTATCGTAGCCGATCAGGCTGTAGACGGGGCAGGTGCCGAACAGGCCAGTGACCAGCGGCACGAGGCCGATCCAGCCCCACATGGACGCGCCGGCATTCGGAATATAGCCGAGGGCCCAGGCGATCAGTGCGAGGCCGACGAGCACCCGGACAATCCGGTCGACGATTCCGACATTGGTGGTCATGATACGCTCCATGGTGGCGGCATTGCTTTGGTTTCACCCGTGCCCACCGAGCCGCATTGCGCGGGATCAAACAGCCGGCGGCACGCCGTCGCGGCGCGCGAGCAGCAGGCGGTCGATGGTGTCGCTGTTCGGGCAATAGTCGTCGAGGCCGGATTGCGGATTGCCACGGGCGAGATCGCGGGCACACCGGCGCCAGCTGTTGCAGCGTGCGCAGGTGCGTTGCAGGTCGCGCAGGGTCGCCGCGTCCGCCTGCGCGAGATAGGTGGGATCGAGGCCGACCTGCTGCAGGCGTTGCGGCAACAGGACGTCCGAGCCGGCACGCGGCCGCGTCAGTGCCGGCATGTCGCTCATGGACATACCGATATCCTGCAGGATGCGATTGGTCTCGGCAGGGTCGAGCTTGCCGAACTCGCGCGCCTCCCGTATCGCGCGCCGCCATAAAGCGAGACGCACTCGGAGCTGTTCAGAGAACCGCGAAAGCATTGAAGTAAGCATGACGCGCCTCCTGGATGACTTGGATTGGAGGCAGTCTCGGTCGCAGCCGCACGGCGCGGCTTGATCTCGATCAAGTGCGGCGCCGTGCCGCGATTTCACTCGGTGCGGGCGCCGCCTGACCCGCCTCGAGCCACATCGGCTTGACGCCGGTCAAGGTGAGGCGGTCCGCCGCCCGCTACAAGACACCCGTTCAACGCCGTACAACAATCGACATGAGGACCGCCATGCCTGCGGAACCCACACGTCCAACCAACGTTTCCGGCGAGGTTACTTCTGGCGGACCGGCATTCGAGTCGTGGGGTCCGATGCTGTCGGGCATGCAAGCCTGGACGCGGCAACTCGGCACTGTCCAGACCGCTTGGCAGCGGGAATGGTGGGGGTTCGTCGAACAACGGCTGCGCAAGGACGCAGCACTTCCCGGACAACTGTCATGCTGCAAGGGCCCGGACGAGGCGCTCCGCGTTTGCGCGGATTTCTACCGGCAGGCGGTTGATGACTACCAGAGGGAGTTGCTCACGATGACGCGGCTCGGCGCCGACCTGACGTTGGCGCACTCCGAAGATGTCGCCCGGACGGACGCTCCCGAACCGGGGGAACGCGCCCTCCACGTCGGCAACCTCTGACGGCAATGCGAAACCACGACCGAGCGCTTGAACACTCACGACAGGTTCCCCTGGGTTCTCGCGGAGCGAGGCCCCTCAACCATGGAGCATAGCAATGGCAGCGACAGTCGTTTCCAAACCCGCAGCGGCAACCCCGCCGCCCGCACGCTCGACAGACATCTTCGGGGCCATGCGCGATGAGATGGATCGGGTATTCGAGCGCTTCGAGCGAGGCATGCCGCGCTTTCCGTCGCTGTTCGCCCGCAACGGCAACGATTGGCTGGTGCCGGAGCTCGACGTGCACGACAACGGCCGTCAGATCACAATAGAGGCCGATCTGCCAGGTGTCGACGAGAAGGATGTCGCGGTCACGCTCGCGAACGGCCTACTCACCATCAAGGGCGAGAAGAAGAGCGAGCACGAGGAGCGCAGGGAGAACTGCTACATCGCAGAGCGCTCTTACGGGGCGTTCGAACGCTCGCTGCAACTGCCCGACTCGGTCGACGACGCCAAGCTCGAAGCCCGTTTTGAGAGGGGCGTGCTGAAGATCGTTGCGCAAAAGAAGCCGGAGGCGATCAAGGCCGAGCGCAAGATCGAGATCAAGAAGGCCTGACCGTCTGCCGCCACTGCGCCGTCATGGCGTCCCATGCACAGGAGTTCATCGCATGAAGACCGATTCGCAGATCAAGCAGGATGTGACAGCCGAGCTGAAGTGGGATGCCGAAGTAGATGAATCGAAGATCGGCATCGCCGTCAGCAACGGTGCGGTCACGCTGGCCGGCCACGTCCCGACCTACCGCCAGAAGATGGCGGCCAAGACGGCGGCGAAGCGCGTGGCGGGCGTGCTCGCCGTCGTCGACAACGTCGTTGTCAAGCTCGAAAGCCTGCATCACACGACCGACGAGGGCCTCGCCGAGCGCATCGCCAACGTCCTCAAATGGAACGTCTCGATCCCCGGCCGCGAGATAAAGGCCGAAGTGAAGAACGGCATCGTCACGCTCACCGGTGACGTGGAGTGGCAATACCAGCGCGCCAACATCCTGAGGAACGTCGAGCACGTCGGCGGTGTGGTCAATGTGATCGATCGGATGCAACTGAAGCCGCGGGCCTCGACGACGGACGTGCAGCAGCACATCAAGGATGCCTTGCAGCGGCACGCAGACGTCGAGGCCGGGAAGATTTCGGTCACGGTCACGGGCGGCGTGGTGACGCTGAACGGCACGGTCGAATCCATGGAGGAAATGGATCGTGTCGAGGAGGCCGCCTGGGCCGCGCCAGGCGTCACCCGCGTCGTCGACAATATGCGCATCGCGCATTGATGTCCGGCACATGCGGATGAATTGAGCCGCCGCCGGCGCGATGCTAGACATGGCGTATGAACGTCCCCGACAATCATCTTGCGATGACATACGGCGAGGAGGCGGCCGCGCTCCTCGCCGGCATCGTGTCGATTGCGGCCGATGCGATCATCTCGATGGATCAGCATCAGCACATCACCATGTTCAACAAGGGCGCCGAGATCATCTTCGGCTACGCTCCCGAAGAAGTAATCGGACAGTCGCTGACGATCTTGATGCCGGAGCAGTTCCGAGCCGCGCATCAGGGGCACGTCGAGCGGTTTCAGGCTGGCACGGTGTCGGCGCGGCGCATGGGCGAGCGGTCGGAAATCCTCGGCCGGCGCAAGAACGGCGAGACGTTCTATGCTGAAGCCTCGATCTCGAAACTCGATGTTAGCGGCAAGCGCGTGTACACCGCGGTCCTGCGTGACATCACGGAGCGCAAGGCGTCGCAGGCGGCGCTCGAACGCGAGGTCGAGGCGCGCACGCGCGAATTGAAGCAGGAGATGATGCGGCGCGAGGCCTCCCAGGCGCAACTGGTGCGCACGCAGCGTATGGAGGCGTTCGGCCAGCTGACCGGCGGCGTCGCACACGATTTCAACAACCTGCTGACGGTGATTACCGGCAATCTCGAGCTGTTGGAAATGCGGATCACCGGCACGAAGGAGCGTGCACTGCTGCAGCGGGCGCAGGATGCCGCGAGCATGGGCGCACGCCTGACCGATCGGTTGCTGACATTTGCGCGCCGACGCCGCTACGCGCCTGCTCGCCTGAACCTCAACGAGCAGGTGCTCGGCATGGCCGAGCTGCTGGAACGAACGCTCGGCGAGCAGATTTCGCTCACCACAAACTTGGAGCGGACGCCCTGGGCGGCGATCGCCGATCCGAGCGAGGTCGAGAATGCGATCCTCAATCTCGCGATCAATGCGCGTGACGCCATGCCGAGCGGCGGTCGGCTGATCATTGAGACGGCGAACGTTTCGATGGACGACGAGAAGCTTGCGCGCGACGTCAATTTGCCGGCCGGCGACTACATCCGCCTGTCCGTCACGGATACGGGGCTCGGCATGCCGGCAGAGGTGCAGCAGAAGGCGTTCGAGCCGTTTTTCACGACCAAGGGGCCTGGCAAGGGTACGGGGCTCGGGCTGAGCACGATCTATGGGTTCGTGCAGCAGCTGCAGGGCGCCGTGACGCTCTACAGCGAGCCGGGTCAGGGCACGACGATCAATCTCTACCTGCCGCGTGCGGGCGATGCATCGGCATTGGTGAGAAGCAATGCCGATGCCGACAGGATTCCGACAGCCGAGGGCGAGTGCGTGTTGCTGGTCGAGGACAATGCCGACGTGCGCGCCACCGCAGTCAGCCAGCTCGAAGCGCTCGGCTATCGCGTCATCCAGGCCGACGGCGGCCCTGCGGCGATCGCCGCATTTGAGCACGGCAACGCAATCAACCTGGTGTTCAGCGATGTCGTGATGTCCGGGGGCATGTCCGGCTTCGACGTCGCCCGCTGGGTGCGCGAGCATGCACCGGCAACGAAGATGCTGCTGGCCTCGGGGTATCCCGACCAGGTGCTGCGCAGCGAGGATATCCGGCATCTGCGCATCGAAGTGATGCGAAAGCCTTATAGCCGGCGCGAATTGGCGCAGGCGTTGTGCCGGGCGCTGAAGGCGACATAGAGACATCACCCGCGCTCGCGACAGGACACGCGGGCCGCGGGACTGAAATCACGCGTTGCTAGCCCGTCCATCTCACAGGGTCGCGGTCGGCACGGCGGCGAAAATGACGACAGAGCAGGAGCGGCGCGCAGAGCATAGCATAGCCTATGGTCAAGCGTCGCGACGCACGCTGTCGTCATTTTCGCCCCGCCCTGCGGGTCGCGCGGGGCGGGCGGCCCGGTTCGTCGCGCGCCTCAACCGTAAGCGCATGCTACGCTTTTCGGCGCGCTCCTGCCGGCTCCGCTCCGCCCCGCGCGATGCCGATCCGCGAACCTGTGAGATGGTCTAGACCTTCGTCACCTCGGCGGTGAAGACGTAGCCGACACCGCGCACGGTCTTGATCAGGCGCGGGGCATCGGGCTGCGACTCGATCTTGCGGCGCAGGCGCACGATGAGCGCATCGATCGAGCGGTCGAGCGGCGACCAGTCGTGGCCCTTCAGCTGGTCCATGATGTTGTCACGAGAGAGGACCCTGCTCGGCCGGCGCACGAACATGTCGAGCATGTTGAATTCGGCAGTGGTCAGGTCCTGGGTCGCGCCGGCCGCAGATGTCAGGTCGCGCCGGGCGACGTCGAGGACCCAACCGTCGAAGGCAAAGCGTTCATTGGCGCCTGGCGTAGTCGTGGCAGCCGTCGCTGGGGCCTGCACGGCCTGCTCATAGCGCCGCAGCACGGCGCGGACGCGAGCGAGCACCTCGCGGATGTGGAACGGCTTGGTGATGTAGTCGTCGGCGCCGAGCTCGAGGCCGACGATGCGATCGATGGCGTCGCCCTTGCCGGTGATCATGACGATCGGCACGTTGCGCTCGGCGCGGATCTGGCGAGCGATCTCGAGGCCGTTCTCGCCGCCGAGTTTCAGATCGAGCGTGATGAGATCGATTGACGTCGCCGCCAGGATCGACGATGCGGCGGCGCCGGTTGCCGCCTCGCTGACGGCGAAATCCTCGAGCTCAAAGCACTCGCGCAGCAGCATGCGGACGGCCGGGTCGTCGTCGACCACGAGGATATGGCGCCTTGCAGGTGTCGTTGGCATTGCCTCGATCTGTCCATGGAGCGTCTGTTCCGGAAGGGACGTTACACATTCTTACATTGTTTCACGCCCCCGTCGAACAGCGCTCACGAGACCCTGATTTGATGGTCTCATCGCAAGACGATGACAATGGCAACCAAGGAGTCGGGCGTCATGCTGGCTGTTGCATTCACATCTGACGAGCACATCGAAGCCCCGCGGCCGGCCAACGCCAACCCGCGCAAGCCGAGCGGCCTGCTGTCGCAGCTCACCGGCGGGACCCCGCGCGTCGTCGATGCGAAAGATCACGTCTTCCGCGAGGGCGATCCGGCGACGTCGGTCTATCGGGTCGAGTCCGGACATGTATGCCTCTATCGACTGATGCCGGACGGCAGGCGGCAGGTCATGGACTTCGCGTATCCCGGCGACTTCATCGGACTTGGCGCACTCGGCCACCATGCCGCCAGTGCTCAGGCAACGGAAAAGACCCGCCTGTGCGCCTTCGCCGTCGCCACCTTCCGCGAGATCGCGCGCAACCAGCCGAGCCTCAGCCTGAACCTCTACGAGGCCGTCTCGCAGGAACTGCAGGCGACGCGCGAGATGCTGATGAACGTGTGCCAGCGCACAGCACTCGAGCGTGTCGCATCGTTCCTGCTGGAGCTGTCGCGGCGCAACGAGCGGCGCGGCGAAGCGGCACACGACATCGTGCTGCCGATGACGCGGACCGACATCGCGGATTTCCTCGGCCTCACGATCGAAACGGTCAGCCGCACGTTCACGAAGCTGCGCCAGGACGGCGTGATTGATCTCGAGCAATGCATACTCGTTTCGATCCGCGATCCTCAGAAACTCGAGGGTCTTTCTGGCGGGCGGGTCGAGCGCAACGCCTGAGCCGGATCCGCATTCACGACGACTTGGAATGACGTTCAGGCCGTCCTCCCGCCCCGAGACCTCGACGTCGAAATCACTGGCGAGACGCCCATGCGCTGCGCATCTTCACCCCCCGAGTATGCTGCAGTCGACCCGAACGGCTCGCCGGTGCTTGATCTCGACGAGCCCGAGGTGCAGGCCCCGCACCGCAAGACCCGACTGGCGATCGCCGCGTTCACGTCCAACGTGGCACTGTGCACGGCTCTGGCCGAGCTGGAACGGCTGGGGATCGCGCTTGAACAGTTCGCCATCGCCGCCCTCGATGAGGCCATGGCGCGCTTCCTCAGGTGTGTCGAGGGCGATGCGCGCGCCGCGATCGGGCCTTGCACGGCGCGGGCAGAAGCGACGACCTGGACCACACGGCAAGGCGCCATTCTTGCAACGCGACCCGAGCTTTGGGCGCGACTGGCGGCGGTCGGCCCGAACCCGCTGACGCACCATCGCGACGGCTTCATCGACGAGATCGGACGCGGCGCCATAGTGCTCCTCGTCAGCTCGACCTCGTTCGCACAACAGCGACGCGCCGTTCGAGTCCTGCTGCTGCATGGCCAGAGCCGCGTCTCGACGCATGAATTCCAATGAAGGAGTTGGTCATGAGTTACAAGACGATCCTTGTGCATCTGCACGACAAGCGGCGCGCTGAGCGCTTGCTCGAAGCGTCGATCCCGCTGGCGCGCGCCATGTCCGGCCATCTTATCGGCCTTGCCGTGCTGCCGCCGTTCGTGACCATCCCGGCCTCGGAGGGCATCGGTACGAGCGTCACCGTCGACGAGCACCGGATCGCCTATGCGTCCGAGATGCAGGCGTTGAAGGAGCTGTTCACCGAGACGGCCAAGAGGCCCGATGCCGCCTTCGAGTGGCGCGAGGCCGATGCCGGATTCACGACCGCGGCCGGAACCATCATCGAGCACGGCCGCGCCGCGGATCTGATCGTCATCGCGCAGAAGGCGGCGGCGTGGGGCTATTCTGAGATGCTGGAAGAACCCGAACGGATCACGATCGGCAGCGGACGCCCCGTGCTGATCGTACCGAACGCTGGCGATATCACCATGCCGCCGCAACGTGTCGTGGTTGCCTGGAACGGCACTCGCGAGGGAACCCGCGCGGTGTTCGACGCGCTGCCGCTGCTGCAACGGGCGAAGGATGTCACGGTGCTGTGGATCGATCCGGGCAAGGACAAGGCTGCCGCAGGCGATCTGCCGGGCGCCGAGCTCTGCACGTCGCTGGCGCGACACGGTGTTTGCTGCTCCGCGGTGTCGGTGACCAGCGATGGCGGCGATGTCGGGCGAGAATTGCTGACGCAGGTGAAGGCCAATCGTGCAGATCTGCTCGTGATGGGCGCATATGGCCATACCCGCTGGCGCGAATTCTTTCTGGGCGGCGCATCGAAGCATGTCTTCGCCAACATGAGCTGCCCCGTCCTGATGTCGCACTGAACCGAGTTGGAGAGTTGTCATGTCGCTGAAGCGCATCCATCTGGAACTTGCACGCCATCGCGACTTCCCCAACGGCAGTCGTCATCACGGCTACGACCTGACCGCGCCACTCGACGATGACGGCCATCTGGCCGCGGGCGAATGGAAGACCAGGCGCGCCGCCTGCCGGGTTCGCCGCTTCTGGGCCGGCGCCCCTGAGGAACATGGACTGCTCGTACACCGGCCCGGTGGCGCCTGGGTGATCGACTACAATCCGAGCAGCAGGACGGACGACGAACCCGGCTTCAAGTTCGACAAGCATCGCTTCGTGCCGGGCGAATACGTCACGATCACCGAACATGACGGCGAGCAGCGTGCCTTCCGAGTGGTATCAGTGCTCGACGAGGCCGAAGCTGCAGGATGAGGAGATCTTCGATGCCAAGCGACCCTATTCTCGATCCGCGCTATCGCGACGCCAAGCGCCGCGTCGACGCCCTGAAGGGCTTCTACATCCATCTGCTGGTCTTCTGTGGCGTGATCACCGGACTGGCCGGCATCAACATGATCACCCGCGACGATTGGTGGGTGCAGTGGCCATTGCTCGGCTGGGGCATCGGGCTGCTCGTTCATTGCGCGACGGTTTTCACACCGTTCCGGCTGTTCGGGCCGGACTGGGAGCAACGCGAGATCGACAAGCAGCTGAAGAAGATGTGAGGCGCGTGCCGTGGCCGAAATCCCGACCCGCTGACAGGTCGCGGCGATACTGCGCGATGTCGTCGACGACCTCGGTGTTTCGGCCCTGTTGAGCCGGCGAGCGGTCGCGATCGGCGATGCCGGCGTCGCGTGAGAGGGATCGATGCGCATTGTGCTCGCGGCATTGGCCTATTTCGGAATCGTGTTCGGGGTCGGATTTCTGCTTGGCCCCGTTCGCGTGTTCTGGCTGGAGCCGCGTCTCGGTGCGACCTCAGCGACGCTCGTCGAGGCGCCGTTCCTGCTGGCGGCGATGGTCGCGGCGGCGCGCTGGCTGCCGCGACGGTTCGCGCTCGGTTCGTCGACACGGGCCTTGCTCGGCATGGGCCTCGGCGCACTGGCGCTCGTCGCAATTGCCGACGTTACGGTGGGGCCATGGCTGCGCGGAACAGCGGCTGGCGAGCAACTCGCTCAGCTGAGAACTCCCGCGGGCTCGATCTATCTTGTCTTGCTCCTGCTGTTTGCTGCGATGCCGTGGCTCGTGAGGCGCTGATGGTGCGTCGCGCGGCAATCGAGATATCGACGCGCTTGCACACGGCGCAGGAAGACGACCTCTACGACGAGATCGGCAAGTGCCACGGCTGATGCACGTGGCCGTGCTGACCCATCCATCGATCAAGCACCTTTCAGACTGCGACGTGCGGCTCGAGATGCCTTCGCAGGTCCTTGTGCGGCACTTTCACGAGATCATGCGGGATCTCGGCAATGATTCTCTCCCTCACGGCGCGTGTGAAGCTGTTGCGCAGATCGCCAAGCATGGCAGGTGGCGCAGCGACGACGAGGCGGTCGAATGCCTGGGCGTGGACCGCCGCGTCGAGACGCTCGGCGATCTCCTCGGCGAACGCGCGCTTGAGCGCCCGCCGCGGATCGGACTTCGGTTCTATTCCGTGGCGGCCATCGCCGACCGAATCGTGTGTTCGCGTCGGCCGCTCACTGGTGAGGACGCGGCCGGCAGGAATGTGCCGCTCGATGGCGAAGCCTGAAACCGGCAGCAGCTTCTGGCCGATGCCGTTGGTCTGCAGCACGTCCGCGCAGGCCGCGTCGGCGATGAGGATCCAGGTGGTGTGCGCTGTGGTCATAGTGATCTCCATCGATACACGACCATGTCCGGGTGCCGGTCCGCCCACCTTGATGGAGGTCAAGGTGTGCCCTCTCGTTTAGCGGGCGTCGTGTTCTCGGTAGCAAGCGAGACGGACATGAATGGAAATTTCAGATTGTCTAAGCCCTGCCCGCCGGGCACGCCGTCCGCTTCACGGGACGTCGCGCTGCATCGGACCCTGTCGTTGCCGTTGCTGGTCCTTTACGGCCTCGGTGTCACGATCGGGGCCGGCATCTATGTGCTGATCGGCGCGGCGGCCCTGCGGGCCGGGCCCGCAGCGCCATGGTCGTTTGCATTGGCGGCCGTGGTGATGGGGTTGACCGGTGCGACCTTCGCTGAGTTCGCGGGGCGCGTGCCCTCGAGCGCGGGCGAGGCCGCTTATGTCAGGCTCGGTTTCGGATCGCGGCACTTGGCGCTGGCCATCGGCGCACTGGTGCTGGCGGTCGCGATGATCTCGGCAGCGGCGATCGCCAAGGGCGCGGCCGGCTATCTGTCGGTGCTGCTCCCTCTGCGCGCAACGGTTTTGACCGCCGTGATCGTCGTCGTCTCCGGTGCCGTGGCGGCGCGCGGCGTGCGCGAGGCGTTGAGTGTCGCGGCCCTCATGACCCTCATCGAGGTCGGTGGATTGGCCGCGATCATCGTCGGCGGCGTGTGGCATGCGCCCGAAGACGTGATGGCGATGGCGGGCCGCACGTGGGCTCTGCCCCAAGGGATTACCGGCTGGCACGGCATGTTCGGCGCCTTCCTGTTCGCGTTCTTCGCGCTGATCGGCTTCGAAAGCATCGTCAACCTCGCGGAGGAAGCCCATGCGCCGTCGCGCATCGTACCGTGGGCGATCGGCCTGACGCTCGGGTTGGCGACCGCCCTCTATGTCGCCGTCGTGATCGTCGCGATGGCACTGGTCCCGATGGATGTCCTCGGCGCCTCGCCGGCGCCGCTCGGCCTCGTGTTCGAACGTGCGACGGGCCTTTCGCCGGCAATGGTCGCCACGATCGCCGTCGTCGCGACCGGCAATGGCGTGATCGCGCAGATCATCCTGTCGGCACGGGTGCTTTATGGTCTTGCGCGCCAGCAGATCCTGCCGGCATGGCTCGGTGCGGTCGATGCGCGAACGAAAACACCGCTCAAGGCGACGGTCGCCGCAACCGCCGTGGTGCTCATCCTGAGCCTGCCCGGCCGGCTCGACGTGCTGGCCGATCTGACATCGCGGATGATGCTGGTCGTCTTCTTTGCGGTGAATGCCGCGCTGGTTGCCGTCAAACTGCGGGGTGATCCGGCGCCGGATAGCGCTGTCGTCGTTCCGCTCGTCGTGCCCATGACCGCCGGGCTGCTGTCGGCCGGACTTCTCATTCTGAGCCTGGTCGAATAGGCGGCGACGCGCGGTTGATCACCATCAAGGCGGGAGACCCAGGCTGCGGCGATGTTGCCTGTAGACCCAGAGAACGGAGGCGGTCATGTCGCACTATCGCACGATCTTGATGCATCTGCCGGACGAGCGGCGGGCGGATCAGGTCCTGGGCGTCGGTGAACGGCTGGCGGCTTCGCACGATGCACACCTGATCGGCCTGTTCCTGATGCCGTCGGATATCTATTCGCCGGCGTTCAGCGCGGCGCGCGGACTGATGGAGGCCGGCAAGAAGGCACTGCGCGCGCGGGCGCAGCATATCGCCGACCGGTTCGAGGCCGCGGGCGCAGGCTTGCAGCTGAAGAAGGAATGGCGGTTCATCGAGCCTGGCGCGCGCTCCGGTACCGAGGTGCTGTTGAGCCACGTGCGCAGCGCCGATCTCGTCATCGTGCCGCAACGCCAGCCCGACTGGGACGACAGCCTGCTGCTCGAATACCCCGAGGATATCGCGCTCGGCAGCGGCCGGCCGACCATCATGGTTCCCAATGCGGGCACCTTCACCAATATCGGCAAGCGCATCACCGTCGCTTGGAACGATCGCCGCGAGGCGGCCCGGGCAACCTTCGACGCGCTGCCAATGCTGAAGAAGGCGGAAAGCGTGCGCCTGCTCTGGATCAACCCGGAGCAGGAAACCGCGCCGAAGGGCGACCTGCCGACGGCCGAGATCGCGGCGGCGCTGGCGCGCCATGGCGTGCGTTGCACCTGCGCGGAGGTGCGCGGCTCGGATTTGCTCGTCGGCGACGCGCTGCTCAATCAGGTTGGCGAGGATGGTACCGATCTGCTCGTGATGGGTGCCTATGGCCGCTCGCGCTTCCGTGAGCTCGTGTTCGGCGGCGCCACGCGGCACATCCTGAAGCACATGACCATTCCGGTCCTGCTGTCACACTGATGGTATGGCGGCGCCTCCGGCCCGTGATCGCGGCGGCTCGGGGTCGGACACTCGACGCTGCAGTGACCACGCGAATGCCATGATCCGGGCAGAGGACCTGACCCCAGCGAGCGTGGACCCACGCATCAGCCAGTCGCAACGTGACCGAACGAGTGAGCGAGCGCGAGGCGCTTACCAGCAACGAGGATGTGAAGGAGTTCTGCCTCGGTGGCGGCGGCCACGGGCGCAAGAGCTTCAAGAACCTGAGGTCTTTCCGTCGGGGCAAGCGCTGGCTCTGATCAGCCGTCCGGCCTCGAGACCATCTCCCCGAGCTCAGCGCTCCTCGGGAGGCCGCACGTCGCGGAACGTCCAGAGCAGCGCGAGGTCGTAGGCGATCTTGAGTGCGCCGCAGATCACGAGCGGCCAGGCGTCGTGCCCCGCGCTGAAGAGTGCGCCGGTGATCAGGGGACCGAGCGCGGCAGCAAGACTTCTCGGCACCGCCGTCATGCTCGCAGCCGCCACCCGTTCCGGCGGAGTGGCGACGGCCATCACGTAGGAGGTCCGCGTCGGAACGTCCATCTGCGACAGCGCGGCTCGTATCAGCAGCAACCCGAGCGCGGCCTCGAGGCTCGGCACGATCGCAGCGATGATCAGACACACACTCGAGGGTATGTGCGTCCACACCATCGTGTTGACGAGCCCGATGCGCCCAGCGAGCCAGGCGGCGACCGGGAACGAGAACGCGGCCAGCACGCCCGACCAGAAGAAGAATACCCCGGCCGCTACCAGCGAGATGCCGAACTTGTTGAAGAGCCACAACGCGATCAGCGACTGCACGGCAAGCCCGCCGGCGAAGCTGTCGACGCTGAACAGTGCCGCGAGCTTGTAGACCATGCGACGCGACGGCCCGAGCGCCGACGCCCTCGGATCGACCGCCACCGGCTCAGGCGGCAATCGCGCATAGATCAGGGCGCCGGCCACGCCGAGAAGTGCGTAGAGCACGAACATGATCCTCAGCGCGTCGAGCCGCGCGAGGCCGAACCGCCCGAGCAATTCGGGGCTGCCGGAGGCGAGCGCGCCGGCCGCCGCCGCGAGCGCGCCGATCAGGCTGTAGCGAGCGAACATGCGCGTGCGGTCGCGATCGGCGACGGCGGTCGCCAGCACCGCCTGCTCGAGCGGGGCGAAGATGCTGACGCTGCCGGCGGACGGATTGATGGTACCGGCAAAGGCGATCAGGAAGATCAGAGCCGGCGCACTCGCCGATGCGAATGCGAGACCGGTCACGACCATCAGCAGGGACGCCGCGATCAGCAGTCGGCGCTTCTCGGCGCGGGCGCCGAGCCGGCCGATGGCCAGCGTCAGCAACGCCGAGCCGAGCAGCGCCAGCGTCGCAACGGCACCGACGGCGAGCGGGCCATAGCCGAGCGCGATGAGGTAGACCGGAAGCAGGACGGCGATGAAGCCGTCGCCGAGCTCGCGCAGCGCGCGCGCCGCGAAAATCCGCGACGTGACAAGGCCGCTCGACTGCGCGGCGCCACGCCCTGTGGCGTCATCCTGTGCCGACACTGCCCTGCCCCCCATGCTGCCCGGCCGGAGCCTGGGTCGTGCATCATGCCTTCGGCTCGGCCGATCGACGCGCGGCGGCAATCGCGGGAGCATCGAGCCCCAGCGCGCCGAGCACCTCGGCCGTATGCGCGCCGACCGATGCCAGGTCGCCGCCGCCGGCCATCATCTCGCCATCGACCTCGAACGGCAGCGCGGGCGCGCGGAACGTGCGCCCGTCCGGCATCCGCGAGGTGGCGAGTCCGCCGGGCCGCAGCACGTGCGGGTTCCGCAGCATGTCGGATGGCCGCGAGATCGGGGAGAACGGAATGCCGGTCTCCTCGAAGCGGCCGATGAGGTCGACCGCGGCACGCTTCGCGATCGCCTTGTCGATGATCGGCAGGGTCCAGCTCCGCGCGTTGATCATGTCCATCTTGGTCTTCAGCCGCGGGTCGCTCTTGAGGGCGGGCAGGTCGAGGATGTCGGTGAGGATGGCCCACTGCGCCTCCGTCACCGCGCTGACGAAGAGCTGCTGGCCGTCGCTGGTCGTGAAGATGTCGTAGACCGGCCAGGAGAAATCGCGCTCGGGCATCGGCGGCGGGTTCACGCCCTCGAGCTCGAACTGGACCATGTGCTGGGCGACGAGCAACAGGCAGTTCTCGAACAGGCCGACGCGGATCTCGCGCCCCTTGCCGCTCGCCAGCCGCTCGTGCAGCGCGCTGACGACCGCGAGCGCACCGAACAGGCCGCCCATGATGTCATTGGCCGACGAGCCGACGCGCAACGGCCGCCCCGAAGGTCCGGTCATGTAGGCGAGGCCGGTCATCATCTGCACGACCTCGTCGAGCGCCGTGCGGTCCCGGTAGGGGCCGCTGAGGAAGCCCTTGTGCGAGGCGACGATGAGCCGAGGATAGCGCTTGGCGAGCGCAGCCAAATCGACACCGCTCCGCGCGAGTGCGCCATCGCGGAAGTTCTCGATGAACACGTCGGCCGAGGCCAGCAGCCGGTCAAGGGCGTTGCGCCCCGCCGCGCCGCGCATGTCGAGCTCGACGAACTTCTTGCCCCGGTTGAAGAGCGGGAAAAACGGGCTCCCCATGCCGGTGAGAAGGCGCGTCTTGTCGCCCTCGGGCGGCTCGACCTTGATCACCTCGGCACCGAGAAAGCCGAGGAACATGCCGCATGTCGGCCCGAAGATCATGTGGCTCATCTCGACGACGCGAACGCCGCCGAGCGGCCTGAAGGAGGTGGACATGGTGCGCTCGGCGCCTCCCGCTCGTTCGTGATCGCAGCCGGACGGCCGCCACGTTCTGATCTAGCAGCGGCACACGTGCACAGCAATCGCGGTGGCGGGCACCTTATCCGTGCCCGCGTGTCATGATGCAGGCCGGGTCGATGTGTCGGCACGAGAGCGGAAGAATTAGGCGCCCGCCTCGCGGAGCAGGACCTTGAGCGTCTGCCGCCAGGTGCGGGCGAGCAGGCTCTCGGCCCGGCCCTCGACGATCGCGACGCCGCGCACGACGAGCTCGACCGGAGCACTCGTGGCGGTGACGGTCATGCGCACCGGATATTGCGCCGGCGTCGGGACGAGGCGTTGCCGGTCATCGGGTGCGACCGCGATGCGCCCTGCCTGGGTCGAAGCGAGATCCACGATCTCGATCTCGGCGGCGCTGGCGATCGAAATGGTGCCGATCACCACAGGCAGCGACGCCCGGCCGGCGTGCTCGGGCACGAAGCGGCCTTCGGCACCGGGTGCAACGCGCCAAAGGTCCGGCTCGGCAATGTAGCCCCTGGCGACGAGCGGGCCCTTTCCGGCCACCACCGCGACCAAGTCCTTCGGACCGACCCAGCGGCCGGGATGAAGCAGCGGGTTGAACTCGCCGATACGGCCGGCGAAGGGGGCACGGACCACGAGCTCGGCCTGCTCCTTCATGAGGCCATCGATGCGGGCCGTGAGCGCCAGAATGTTCCCTTCGATCGACAGCGAATCGGCTCGGTCCGTCGCGTCGGCACCCCGCCGCGCGAACTGCGCCTCCGCGAGACGGAGCTTGATCCGGGCGAGCGCGATCTCGTGCGCGATCTCCGGGGAGGCGAGCGTGACGAGCTTGTCGCCGGCCGCGACGCTCATTCCATGCGCGACGTGCACCTCGGTGACCAGGGCGGGTCGCGGCACGAAGACGCGCTGCACATCCGCGAGCTCGATGACCGCCGGTATCTCCACGCGCGTCGACCAGGGCAATATCGCCAGCAGGAGCCCGGCGGCGGCGAGAGCCGCCGAAATCGCCGTACGGCGCGTGCGCGCGATCCGCTGGCGGAGCGCATACCACATCCCGAGCTCCCCCCAGATCGGTTTGAGGACGAAATAGCCGATCTCGACCGCAAACAATGCGACGCCGAGCACCTTGAAAAAGTAGTGATAGACCAGCAGCGCAATGCCGACGAAGAGCGTGACGCGATAGATCCACACGCACCATGCGTAGACGACGAGCCCGTTGATGAGCCGGGCCGGCAGTCGCTCCGGGCACTCGAGCCCCAGGCCGAACAGCAGTTCGCGCAGCTTCCAGCAGCCGAGCTCGAAGGCCCGGGGTTGCAGGTTCTCGATGCCGAGCCACTCCGCGAGCAGATAGTAGCCGTCGAACCGCATGAACGGGTTGAGGTTGATCGCGAGGCTCGCTGCGAGACCGACCGCCGAGAGAATGAAGGCGAGGCTCCGCATCGCGCCGTCCGGCAGGAACGCCCAGAGAAAAAGCGCGATCGCGGCAACCGCTGCCTCGACCTTGATCCCCGCGCTGTCGATCGCCCGCCGCTGCCGGCGGTCGCCGAGCCGCCAGGCGTCGGTGACATCGGTGTAGGGCAGCGGCGCCATCAGGATCACGGCGAGGCCCATGGTCGGCACGTGGCAGCCGTGACGCACGGCGACGTAGGCGTGGCCGAGCTCGTGCGCTCCCTTGACGAGAGCCAGCGTGACCGCCAGCAGCAGCGCGCCCTCCCAGCTGAAGAAATCCGAGAACGTCGCCGAATAGGCGTCCCACTGGCGCGAGGTGAGATAGAGGCCGGCGAGCCCCATGACCGAATACAGCGCGAGTGCGACACGCGAGGCGAGCAGGCGCGCTATCGGCAGGGTGCGCTCGAGGAACGCCTGCGGCCTGACCAGAGGCACGCGGAGAAACAAGTAGTTGTGCACGAGCCACATCAGCGCCGAGTGCCGGCCGCGCGAGCGCTCGTTGACATAATGGCGCCAGCCGTCCCGCGGCGGCTCGCCGGTCAGCCTGTTGGCGTAGAGAAAGTCCAGGAGGCGATCGAGGACCTCGCGGTCGACCGCCACCAGGCCGGCGGCGTTCACCCGCCGCAGCAGATCGTCGGCCGAACGCGCCTCGCGCCAATGCGCCAGGATCTGCTGCGCGGCGATATCGATCTCGATGAAGCGATGGCTCAGTGGGTCATGGATCAGCCATGTCGGCTCGCCGGTGACCCGGCGTGCGCCCGCCATCACGCGGAGCTCGTCGCGGAGCCTTGGCAGGCTTGGCGCGGGGGGCTGCATGGTCAGAGCCCCAGCCACTGTCGCGCCGCCGAGATCGGCCGCCGCAGCACGTAGTAGGCGAGCGCGACCTTGTCGCCATAGACTTGCGCCGTGCCGCGGATGCCTAGTCTGAGCGACTTGCCGTCGGCAGGCTCGGGCGCCGCGACGAGGCGGAATGCGAGTTGCTGGCCCTCGCGTGGGCGGGCCTGATAGTCGGCGCGCAGCAGCCGCGCCTCGATCGGCCGCAGCGGATCGGAGTCGAGAAACACCTTCACCCGCGCGCCCGTGTTGACGACGATAGCATCGGCGACGGGAAGGTCGATGCGCAGATCCATGGCTTCGAGATCGGCAATCTCCATGAGCCTTTCACCGACGGTCACCGGCTTGCCGATCAGGTCTTTGCGGTCGGCAAACACCGCGACACCAGCGCGGCCGGCCCTCACCTCCCCGCGGGCGAGCAGATCGCGCGCGTAGTCGCGCTCGGCCATGCGCAACTCGCGCTCGGATTGCGCCAGAGCCATCTCGTGCCGACCGCGCAGATCGACGAATGCGAGTTGCGAGGCCCTCTTGAGCTTGATATCCGCCAGCACCAGCTCTCGCTCAGCAATCTCGAGGCGGTTGCGCGCCACCGTATCGGCCATGCGTACGAGCAGCTGGTCCTTCGAGACGGTTGCGCTCGGCTGCACCTCGACGACATCGATCACGCCGTCGACCGCCGCCGTCACGACTAGGGGGTCGCGCGGCACGACCTCGACCGGCGCCAGCGCCGACATCGAGACCGGCAGACAGGCGAGAACCAGCGCGCCGGCGCCGCTAAGGATGGCCGCCCGCCGGGAGAGCGCTGGCCACAGACCCAGCCGCCTGCCGGGCTCGATCGCGCACCAGCTGATTGCAACCGCATCCGCGATGTGACGTGCGACCGTCACGTCGGCCTCGCTCCAGGGTACGGAGCGCGCGTTGAGCAGGCCGCCACGCACGGCACCGTCGAGCCCGAGGAGCGGCACCCACAGCATGTGCCGGAGCGGGTAGTTGCGGCCGGCCGTATCGCCCGGAATGGTGATCGCATCGGCGTCGAGCTCGAGCGGCGAGGCGATGTCATGTCTGGCGGCAAGCGTCGCGATGAGCCCTTCGAACCAAACGACGAGCGGCGCCGAGCGGTCGACCACGGCGGTCGCGGAAACCGCCCGGACGGCCATGCGGCCTGCGACGCCGCGCGCCAGCACGATCGCCTGCTGCGCGCGCGTTACCGCACGCGTCTCGTTGGCCGCGCAGTAGGCGAGCTCGGTGAAGCTGCGCGTCCTGCGGATCTCCGCCTCGAGCTTCAACAGCATCGCCGCGGCATTCTCGGCGGCGATCGGCTGCGGCATTGCAGCCCCGTCGGCGCGAACCGCTATCGTTTGCAGCGTCGGCTGGCTCACCGCCCGGCTCCCGCACCGGGCATGCCGACCTGATCGGGAAACGATGCCGTGCCGCTCATGCCGGGCAGCACCCGCTCGTCCCGGTTGTCGAAGGCCGCGATGACCTTGACGGTCTGGCTCACGGGATCGACAGCGGCGCCGATCCTGAGCACCTTCGCGGGATAGTCCTGACCGGTCTCATCGACTGAGAAAGTGAACGCCTGTCCGGGTGCCAACCGCTTCAGCGCCAGCGACGGCATGATGACGTCGATCTCGAATGCAGCCTCGTCGACGAGCGTGATGAACGGCTTGCCGGGGGCGGGGATCTCGTGCTCGCTGATGGTGAGCTCTACCACCCGCCCGTCGAACGGCGCCGCGACCACGCACTGGCGCAGCCGCGCCTTCAGCGCCCGCGCATCAGCACCCGCCTTGTCGACGCGCGCGCGCGAGACTTCCACGTCATTGCGCCCGACCGCGCCACGCTTGTCGAGATAGACGTTGCTGTCGAGCGCAATCTTCATCTCGCGATGGACTGCCTCTGCCGCCGCCTGCTCGGCCTCCAGTCGCTCGCAATCGAATGTCAGCAGCACGTCACCCTTGCGAAAGGACTGCGCCTCGCGAACGCGCAACTGCGCAACGCGCACCGAAAGATCGCTGGCCATCGCCGCCTGATTGAGCGGCCTGACGATGCCGCGGACCGGCATGCGGCGCATTTCGGCGTGACGATCCGATGCGGTCGTCGGCATCGCCGGCGACAGCACCAGCGCCAGAGCGGCGACCGCCGTTGCGGTGGCCGCGGCTCGCGGCCTTCGACCCGATCTACTTCGAGGCACTGGCGACCTTCGGCTTCTCGGCGGGTTTCTCGGCTGCGCCCTGGTCGCCCCGCTCGAGCCAGACCCCGTGCAACTCGCGCGCGAGCTGCTTCACGCCACCCGTCGCCGGCGTGTCGAGGTGGTAGGGATCGAGGCCCATCGAAGCGTACACGTTGGCGAACGCGTTCTGCAGGTTGGCGAAGGCGATGTCGCGCTTCACCTCGGCGACGAGCGTATTCATCTCTTCGCGGATCAGTGTCTGCTCGCTGATGCGGTCGGCACGCGATTCCGAGCGCATCAGCTCGACGAGCCGGCGCTGCACGTCGAGATACTCGCTCGCGGTTGCGAGTTCCTTGCCGTAATGATGGAAGCGCACGCGGCTCACGTGCACCTGGGTCATGATCGCCATGGTGAGCGCGAGCGAGCGCGCATCGAGCAGGCGGTCCTGCGCGTTGATCACCTCGCGCTTGGCGGGATACTGCGCGAGCCGGAGCAGGTTCCAGCTCGCCTTGGCGCCCCAGTTGACCCAGTTGTTGTTGTAGATGAAGTCGTTGCTGTCGTAGTTCGTGCCGGCGTAGACCTGCACGCCCGGAAGGAGCTCGAGGAACGCCGCCTCCAGCTCGTAGGAGTTGATCCGCTGGCGGTACCAGACCTCGCGCAGCTCGGCGCGGTTGTGCATGGCGGTATAGATCATCTCGTCGACCGGCATCTTGAGCGAGAGCGTGCCCTTGGTCGGGGCCAGATGCACGAGCGTGTACTTGGTGCCGGGCTTCAGATTCATCAGCGAGGCGAGCTGCGTTCGTGCCACGACGAGATCGCGCTCCAGCTCCTGGATCGTGCGCTTGATCTCGACCAGCTCGCGCTCATAGGTGACCGCCGTGATCAGCGAGGTGTGGCGCTCCGCCTGGATTGCCCGCGTGTTCGCCTGCACGGAGCGCACCCGCTCCTCGAGCGCGCGCAGCCGCTCGAGCAGGCGATCGGCGCTTACTGCGCGCCAGTAGGCGGTGCGAACGTCCTCGACCACGCGGTGCGCAACCTTGCGGCGCAACTCGCCGGCGATGAGGAATTTGTCTCCAGACTGCTTGGCGCGGACATAGGAGAGGCCGAAGTCCAAGATGTTCCAGCTGAAGGCGACGTCGGCGGTCGAGATCCGCCTCTCCTGCGACGTCGACGTCGAGAGGCTCTCCACGCCGGTCAGGATATTGACGCTGTTGGAGGCATTGTCGTTGTTGCGTGCGGCGTAGCCCGAGCTCGCAACCAGGTTCGGGAGCAGGCCATAGTGCGCGAGGTCGAGCTCACGGACGCGGAGCGCGGTCTCCATCAACTCGACGCGATGATCCAGGTTGTACATGAGCGCCCGTGCCATCGCCTCATAGAGGTCGATCGGCCGGTCGACGGGCTCCTGGTCGGCCACGACTCGCTGCACACGGTCGCTCGCCAGCGAGCCGACCTCGATAGGGCTGAGCGGCGCAGGCGCAATGCTGCAACCGGCGAGACCGGCGGCGAGGACGGACGCGAGGCCTGCTCGTGCGCGCAGGATGCGCATGGCGTGCTACTCGATTGTTGTCGTTGTTGGCGTGGCGAGCGACGCAATGCGACGGGGACGCAGCGGGCGAGGCGTGATCGGCCCACAGGGCGGCGCAACCGTTCGAATACTGATCGACAAGCCGCCGGCCGCGCCAACATCCGGGGTATACGGCGTCGGTTAACAAATGTTTACTGGCCGGGCGGACCGCTAAGGAATCGTTGAACTTTGCGTCCGAGCGTCGCCACTGTGCCTACGCGCCCGAATGAACGCCGGTCAGTCAGTCAACGCGCCTTGCTCGGCTGGTGCTCGACGCGAACCCCGCCATCGCGCTCCGGCTTCAGCACGAAGAGATCGCCGCTGCGGGTTCGGTAGCGCGCACCCGCCGCGCGCCCCCCCGGCCCTGCGGTGCGCTCGAACTCGACCTCGCCCGGCATACATGCAGTATGCGTGATGGCCATGCGCGGCGCGATCTCCCGGCGCTCGCCGCCCCAGGAGTAGCGCACCAGGGCATTCGAAGAATTGGCGACCTGAAACTTGTACTTGAGGGAGTCCGGCCGGCCGAACAGCTGGACCGAGAGATACTTCTCCTCCCCCCTGGCCTTGGCAATGCCGACACCGATCTCGGTCACGTGCTCGGCGAGCATGTTGATGCGATGCCCGGGCGAGCTCTTCCACCCCTCGACCGCATCGGTGGCGAGCTGTCGGGTCAGGAAGCCGCGCGTGTCGAGGTTGAGCGCCAGGTTCTCCGAGACCAGGCAATAGGAGTAGCCGGCCGCGGTGATCCGGTCGGCGGGCTGGCGGCCGTCGGCGGTGTGGGAGAAGATCTCCGACTTGGCGAGAAACTCGGCGTAGTACCGCGCCGCCCGTGTCAATTCGGAGTTCGGCACGACGACGCCACGCCGGTTCTCCTGCCGGAAGGCGTTCGTCAACTCGATGATTGCGATCTCGGCCTGGGGCAGATCGGGCACGGTCGGGGTCATGGCGTCGAATTCATGCCGTCAGTTCGAGAGCTCGTCGAGAGTTTGCGCGAGCGCAGGCCGACTGGGCGCGAGGCCCTGCGACCATCCGGGTTGGCTACGACGTGTCCGGATGGGAACCATGCCCCACATTGCGACTTTTTAACGAGCGCAACCAATCTCGGGAACTTCTCCGCGTTCACCCACATGATCCTTCGAGAACTACTCCTTTGTCGACTCGCGACGCGACCCGCGTTCCGAATGCTGACATCTTCCGTCCGGGAGTGGTTCCGCCTCGGACACACGGGGTTGTTCGGGCCGGTTGCTGAGGGCAGTCCGGATCGCGGCGCCACTCCCATTTTCGCTTGGCGCCCATTGTCCTTTGGGCTTGCCGTGCCGCCCCGCACCCGCCACCATGGCCTTCCCGCGTCCGGGCGCCGCCGCGCCAGGGTGAGGCTCGTGTCAGGAGTTGCCGTTGTCATGAAGTTGCTGTCCTCACCGCTCTCCCCCTACGGCCGCAAGGTCAAGATCGCCGCCCACATGAAGGGGCTGATGAACCGCCTGACGATCGAGGCGGCCGATGCCAACAACCCGAACAACGAGACGCTGAGGTCGGTGAACCCGCTCGCCAAGATTCCGGCATTAGTGCTCGCCGACGGCACGACGCTCTACGACAGCCACGTCATCTGCGAGTACCTCGACAGCCTCGCGCCGACACCGCGACTGTTTCCGGCGGCCGGCGCAGAGCGGTTCAACACGCTGACGCTCGGCGCGCTCGGCGACGGTGTCCTCGATGCGGCGCTGCTGCTCGTCTACGAGAAGCGGTTCCGTCCGGAGGACAAGTGGGTGCAGGGTTGGGTCGACCGCCAGCAGGCGAAGATCGATGCGGCGCTCCGCCACCTCGAGAAGAACCCGCCGCTGTGGGGCAAATCACCCGACTACGGGCACGTGACTATCGCATCCGCGCTCGGATATCTGGACTTCCGCCACGAAGGGAAGTGGCGGGCGAAGAGCCCCAAGCTGGTCAAGTGGCTCGACCAGTTCGCTGCCGCCGTGCCGGCATTCGCGGAGACCAAGCCGGTTGCGTGAGGGCCCGATGGCCGAAACAAGTACCCCGGAAATCATGCATCCGGGGTGCTTCCTCTGCCTCTCGACCCTGCCGCCGCCGGGATCAGTGCCCGGCCGATGCGCCCGCGCCCCACACGTAGATGCAGGCGAACAGGAACAGCCAGACCACGTCGACGAAGTGCCAGTACCAGGCGGCCGCCTCGAAGCCGAAATGCTGCTTCGGCGAGAAGTGGCCCTTGAGCGCGCGCAGCAGGCAAACGGCGAGGAAGATCGTGCCGATGATCACATGCGCGCCGTGGAACCCGGTCGCCATGAAGAACGTCGCGCCGTAGATGTGGTCGGCGTACTTGAACGCCGCATGGCCGTACTCGTAGGCCTGGCACGCGGTGAACAGGATGCCGAGCACGACGGTGCACACGAGACCCCAGATCAGGCCCCTGCGGTTGTTCTCGAGCAGCGCATGGTGCGCCCAGGTCACCGTCGTGCCGGAGAGCAACAAGATCAACGTGTTGACCAGCGGCAATCCCCAAGGATCGAACGTTGACACGAAGCGGCCGTCGCCGGTCGGCTTCGGCGGCCAGTGGCCACCGGTCAGCGTGTTGCGGTCGATCAAGCCGATGACCGTCTTGTCGGACGGAGTCACCGTGCCATCCGGCGCGAAGATCGGCAGATTGCGCACGTCGCCCGGGTAGAGCGCCGCATCGAAATAGGCCCAGAACCACGCGACGAAGAACATCACCTCCGAGGCGATGAACAGGATCATGCCGTAGCGCAGGTGCAGGCTGACCACCGGCGTGTGGTCGCCCTTGTGAGCTTCCCGCACGACGTCGCGCCACCAGAGCGCCGCGACGAAGGCGACCGAGGCGAACCCGATCAGAAACAGTGCCGGTCCCTTGAGGCCGAAGAGGCCCGATCCGCCGCCCATCGAACGCATCCAGATGATGAGGCCGAACGCCATGGCGGCCACACCGACGGAAGCGACGATCGGCCACGGGCTCGGATCGACGAGGTGGTAGTCATGATGCTTGGTTTGGCTGTCGGCCATGCGTATCGAGCTCCGTCGTCCCAGTCCCTGAGCCAGTCCCCGTCTCAGCGCGCGGGATGTGCTCCACCCGCTGCGCGCCACGTCAGTCCGTCACGAGCCGCGCCTCGGCGGCGGCCGTCGCAGGCTTGGCCACCGGATAGAAGGTGTAGGAGAGCGTCAGATCGCCCAGGCGTCCCGCGTCCGGATCCTTCGCCATCGCCGGATCGATGAAGAAGCTCACCGGCATGTCGACCGTCTGGCCCGGCGCCAGCCGCTGCTCGGTGAAGCAGAAGCATTCGAGCTTGTTGAAGAACGCGCCCATGATGTCGGGCGCCACGTTGAATGTTGCGCTGCCGACCAGCTCGCGGTCGGAGGTGTTCGTTGCGCGATAGTGGACGAGCGCCGTCTCGCCGACCTTCACGTCGAGCCTGCGCTGCACCGGCTCGAAGCGCCAGCCGAGCCCGCCTGCGACATTCGCATCGAAGCGCACGGTCATCACCCGATCGAGCACGGAGTCGGACGGCTTCGTCGCCTTCTGCGTCGTGCCGCCATAGCCGGTCGCCTGGCAGAACATGCGGTAGAGCGGCACCGAGGCGAAGGCGAGCGCCAGCATCCCGGCTGCCGCACCGGCCGACCACGCGGCGACGCGGCGGTTGCTCCGCTCGACCGCGCCGGATGTGATCGCCTCGCCCATTGCCGCTGCACTCTTCCGTCGCTCTTTGCCGGCCGGCCTAGAGAGGCCGGTTGAAGACGTTGCCGCCCAGTCGCACCATCGTCGCCACGTAGAACAGGATCGCCATCAGTCCCAGCACCACCGCGATCGCGATCGACCGGTCGCGCTGGCGCCGCTTGCGCTCTTCCTCGGCGTCCACCTTCGTCCGCCTCCCGCCTCAGCCGACCAGCGCCCGCCAGACGAGCTCGGCGAGCAGCACTGCGAAGATGAGGAATAGGTAGAGAATCGAGAACGCGAAGAGCCGCTTCGCCGTGGCGTCCGCTTCCCGCCCGTCGCGCACCCGCCAGACGTCCACAGCGAGCGCTATGAACGCCGCCCCGAGCACGACCGACGCCACCAGATAGACACGGCCGCCGAGACCGATGAACGCCGGCACGACCGCGAGCGGCGCCAGCAGCGCCGAGTAGATCAGGATCTGGCGCCGCGTCTCGTCCTTGCCGGCGACCACCGGCAGCATCGGCACGCCGACCCGCTCGTAGTCACGGCAGCGGTAGAGCGCGAGCGCCCAGAAGTGCGGCGGCGTCCACATGAAGATGATGAGGAACAGCACGACGCTCTCGAGGCTTACCGAGCCGGTGACGCTCGCCCAGCCGATCATCGGCGGGAAGGCGCCGGCCGCGCCGCCGATGACGATGTTGTGCGGCGTCGTCCGCTTGAGCCACATCGTGTAGACGAAGAGGTAGAACGCAATCGTGAGCGCGAGCAGGCCGCCTGCCACCCAGTTGACGAGCAGCCCGAGCGTCAGCACCGAGAAGATGGAGAGGATCACGCCGAGGGTGAGAGCCTCGTCCCCGGTCACCTGACCGCGCGGGATCGGCCGCGCCGCCGTGCGCCCCATGCGCGCGTCGATGTCGGCATCCCACCACATGTTGAGTGCGCCCGACGCGCCGGCCCCGACCGTGATGCAGATGAGCGCGATTGCGGAGAGCACGGGGTGCAGCCCTCCGGGCGCCGCGATCATGCCGACGAGTGCGGTGAATACGACGAGCGACATCACGCGCGGCTTCATCAGCGCGAGGTAGTCTCCGACGGTGCCGCCGAGCGGTGCGGCGGCGACTGGCATCTCGGCCTTGGCGAGGGTCTCGGCCATGGCTCAGTGGTGGTCCGTCGCCTTGAACACCGGAAGCTTCTCGAAGCTGTGGAACGCCGGCGGCGACGGCAAGGTCCACTCGAGCGTCGTCGCGCCCTCGCCCCACGGGTTGTCGGCCGCCCGCTCCTTGCGCCCGAAGTAGGCCAGGAACACGCCGTAGAAGAACACGATCGTGCCGGTTGCGGTGATGTAGGAGCCGATCGAAGAGATCTTGTTCCAGAAGGCGAACGCGTCAGGGTAGTCCGCGTAGTGGCGCGGCATGCCGGCAAGACCGAGGAAGTGCTGCGGGAAGAACAGCACATTGGCGCCGATGAAGGTCAGCCAGAAGTGCAGCTTGCCGATGCCTTCCGAGTACGTGTAGCCGGTCATCTTCGGGAACCAGTAGTACCAGCCGGCGAAGATCGCGAACACGGCGCCGAGCGACAGCACGTAGTGGAAGTGAGCGACCACGTAGTAGGTGTTGTGCATGTAGCGGTCGACACCGGCGTTGGCGAGCATCACGCCGGTCACGCCGCCGACCGTGAACAGGAAGATGAACCCGAGCGCCCACAGCATCGGCACGCGAAACTGGATCGACCCGCCCCACATCGTCGCGATCCAGGAGAAGATCTTCACCCCCGTCGGCACCGCGATCACCATCGTGGCGAACACGAAGTAGGCCTGCGTGTCGACGCTGATGCCGGCGGTGTACATGTGGTGCGCCCACACGATGAAACCGACCACGCCGATCGCGACCATCGCATAGGCCATGCCGAGGTAGCCGAACACGGGCTTCCGCGAGAACGTCGACACGATCTGGCTGATCATGCCGAAGCCCGGCAGGATGAGGATGTAGACCTCGGGGTGGCCGAAGAACCAGAACAGGTGCTGGTAGAGCAGCGGGTCGCCGCCGCCCTTCGCCTCGAAGAAGGCCGTGCCGAAGTTGCGGTCGGTCAGCAGCATCGTGATCGCGCCGGCGAGAACGGGCAACGACAGGAGCAGCAGGAAGGCCGTCACCAGCACCGACCACACGAACAGCGGCATCTTGTGCAGCGTCATGCCGGGCGCACGCATGTTGAAGATGGTGGTGATGAAGTTGATCGCGCCGAGGATCGAGGAGGCGCCGGCGAGGTGCAGCGCCAGGATGCCGAAGTCGACCGATGGGCCGGGATGACCGGTCTTGGTCGAGAGCGGGGCGAGCACGATCCAGCCCGTGCCGACGCCGGTCGCGCCGGGCGGTCCTTCGACGAACATCGAGGTCAGCAGCAACGCGAACGAGACCGGCAGCAGCCAGAACGAGATGTTGTTCATGCGCGGGAAGGCCATGTCCGGTGCGCCGATCATCAGCGGCACGAACCAGTTGCCGAAGCCGCCGATCATCGCCGGCATGACCATGAAGAACACCATGATCAGCCCGTGGCCCGACACGAACACGTTGTACATGTGCTCGTTGGCGAAGATCTGCAGGCCCGGCTCCTGAAGCTCGATCCGCATCATCACCGAAAGGAAACCGCCGACGCAGCCCGCGATCATTGCGAACAGCAGGTACATCGTGCCGATGTCCTTGTGGTTCGTCGAATAGAACCACCGCGTCATGCCGTATGGCTGGTGATCGTGATGATCATGCGCCGCGTGATCTTTGCTCGCCATCTCAGCCCACCCTGGGGATCGCCCGTAGTCGTGCATTCAATTATCGCGGCGTGCCGGCGCCGCCATCACCGTCTCGAAGGCTACTGCGCCGTGCCGGCCGCGCCGGCGAGCCTGGTCGCATCGCCGCCCTCGGTCGCCGCCAGCAGAATACCGCGCGCCTTCTTCCAGTCCTTCGCCTTCACCGCGGCGATCCAACTGTCGTAGGCGCCCTGCGCGACGACCCTGACCGCGATCGGCATCCCGGAATGCTGCTTGCCGCACAGCACCGAGCACTGTCCGTAGAAGATGCCGACCTTGTCGGGCTTGAACCACGTCGCGGTGATGCGGCCCGGCACCGCCTGCGTCTTGGCGCCGAACGATGGGATCGTCCAGGAGTGAATCACGTCATTCGAGGTGACCAGCAGGTGCACGACCTTGCCCACCGGGACGGCAATCTCGTTGTCGACCGAGAGCTGGCGGATGCGCTTCTGCTCGGTCCACAGTGGCGCTGCCTCGGCATGCAGGGCCTTGAGCTTGGCGACGCCGTCGAGGCTGTCGAACTTCTTCAGGTAGGCCTTGCCGTGCCGGGTCTCCAGCACGTCCTCGTCCCTGAGCATGTTGGACGTCACCTTGACGCCCGCCTGATCGACGTACTCGTGCTCCCAGAACCACGTATTCGCGGTCGCCTTGATGGTGAGATCGGGCTTCGGATAGGAGTACTGCAGGTAGAGCAGCTTGAACGACGGTACCGCGATCACGACGAGAATCAGGATCGGGATGACCGTCCAGGCGACCTCGAGGAACGTGTTGTGGGTCGTGCGCGTGGGCGTCGGGTTGGCGCGCTCGTTGAAGCGCATCACGACGAGGCCGAGCAGGATCAGCACGAACACAGCAATCGCGATGATGATGACGTTGACGACATCGTGGAACCAGAAGATCGCGCGCGCGACATCGGTCGCTGGCTCCTGCATCCCCATCTGCTTGGGTGAGGGCTGGCCCATGCCGGCTGCGGCCACCGCCGCGACCCCCGTCACGCCGCTCGCGGCGACCAGTGCCGCGAGCCCCAAGGTTCTGATTCTATTGAACATCCATCCGCTCCAGCGTGCGCGCCGGCAGAGCCCCCGTTGCTCCGCTCGACCGAAGAAACGCTACGGCTCACGAGCAATCACAGAACACAAGCCGGCGCGATCGCTCAAGCGCCGGTTCTGCGGCATTTGCACGCGCGGTCCGGCGGTTTGCAACCCCATTGCCAGTCGGCACGAACGGCAGGAGGGTCGCACATAAGCCGGATTCGTCGACGAAGCACGCCGCGGCACAAAGCATCGCGACCGGCACCCGGACCGGCCCCGCGACTGGAGGAGCACCCCGTGACGACTGCGACGGCCCGCCCGCACGCCCCGACGGCGCGCCCGACTGGCGCCTCCCGGCGTGCCCGCCAGGGCCTCGGCGCGGCGCTCGCCGGCCTCCTCGCCCTCGCGCCAGCCGCCGCCCAGCAGACCTCGCCGCCCGAGGGTACGGTCAAGGCCCAGTACGGCGACTGGCAGCTGATCTGCAAGGCGCCGGCGCCCGGCTCGAAGGCCGAGACCTGCGCGCTCGTCCAGAGCGTCTCGGCGGAGGACCGCAACAACGTCGGGCTGACGGTCTACTTCCAGAAGTTCTCGAACGGTACCCGCGTGTTGCGCGTGTTCGCGCCGCTCGGCGTGCTGCTGCCCCCCGGCCTCGGGCTCAAGATCGACGACAAGGACGTCGGCCATGCGCCGTTCCTGCGCTGCCACTCCTTCGCCTGCTACGCCCAGGTCGTCGCCGAGGACAAGCTGATCGACCAGCTCCGCACCGGCAAGACGGCGATCTTCATCATCTTCCAGACCGAGGAGGCTGGCATCGGCATCCCGATCTCGCTCTCGGGTTTCGGCCAGGCGCTCGCCGCGCTGAAGTGAGGGTCGACGCAATGCCTACCCGTCGTAGCCTTCGATGATCACCAGCTCGGCGATAGCCGCCTCGTCGCGGATCTTGGCGGCGGCCCTGTACTCGGGGCTGTCGTAGCAGGCTTTCGCCTCGGCGTAGCTCTCGAACTCGATCACCACGTGGCGCTGGCTCTGGTTCAGCGCCGTACCGCTCCTCGCCTCGCATGCCCCGCCGCGCACGATGAAGCGCGCGCCGAACTTCTCGAACGCCACCGCGTTGGCCGCGATGTAGTCCTTGTAGCGCTCCGGATTGGTGATCGTGACGTGGGCGATCCAGTAGCCTTTGGGCATGAAGCGGCTCCTTGTCGTTACGATCCGTCGTCAGTCGACCCCGGCGGGGCTGTCGTCCTCGGGCGCCGCCTCGGGGAACACCGGATAGACCTTGGCGACGCGCCCCATCTGCTTGGTCAGCGCGAGAACGATGTCGATCGCGGGCGTATCGACCGCGACGAGGCGGCCCATCTCCTGCACCACGGTCAGGAGCGCATCGAGCTCGATCGGGCGGCCCTTCTCGAGGTCCTGCAGCATGGAGGTGCGGTGCGCGCCGACGCTCGCCGCGCCGTTGATGCGCCGCTCGATGTCGACGCGGAAGTGCACGCCGATCCGCCGCGCGATGATCTCGGCCTCCTCCATCATCTGCCGCGCGACCATGCGCGTGCCGCTATCCGTCGCCACGACATCGAGCGTCGCGCGCGTCAGCGAGGAGATCGGATTGAAGCACAGGTTGCCCCACAGCTTCAGCCAGATGTCGTTGCGGATCTCGGGGTGCACCTTGCACTTGAGGCCCGCCGCCTCGAACGCCTTTGCGAGCTCAGTGACGCGCGGGCTCATCGAGCGGTCCGGCTCGCCGAGGCCGTAGCGGTCACCGTAGATGTGCTTGATGACACCGGGCTCGGTGATCTCGGCCGCCGGATAGACCGTGCAGCCGATCGCGCGCTCGGGGCCGATCTCCCGCCACTGGCGGCCGTCGGGGTCGACCGACTGGAGCTGCAGGTTGGCGTACTGGCCCTCGAAGCCGTGGAAGTACCACCACGGGATGCCGTTCTGCGCGGTGACGACCGCGGTCTGGGGCCCGAGCAGCGGCTTGAGCTGGGCGGCCGCCTCCCAGGCCTGATGCGACTTGAGCGCCACGATCACGTAGTCCTGGATCCCCAGCTCGCGCGGGTCATTGGTCGCAGTGAGCTTCGCGATCCTCTCGCCGTCGGCCATCACGAGCTTGAGGCCGTTCTTGCGGATCGCCGCCAGATGCGCGCCGCGCGCGATGACGGACACATCGATGCCGGCGCGCATCAGGAGCACGCCGATGTGGCCGCCGATCGCGCCTGCGCCGTAGATGCAGACTTTCATCGCCTTTTCCCATCCCTCGCAGGCCGTTCGGTACGCCGGTGTCATCGGCTCGGTCGCGACTTCGACCTTATCCAGCCTACTTTGAAAGCCCTCTAGAATAAATGCATCGTGGTGTCCGAGCGGAGTGCCGATTGCGCGCCCGAGCGGCGGCCATGGGTTGCAATACCCCCTTTACCGCCGCGCGGACTCTGGTGGTAGTGTGCCAGGCATGGCCCGCGCGCCGCGCCCGCGATCTCGCGCTTGCGGGTCTGCGGAGCCGCTGGCCGGGTCGAATGCGAGCCGAGGTCGTGCCGTGAACGTTGCGAGCATACTGGCATTGAAGGGTCCCGTCATCGTGACGGTCAAGCCGACCGACACGATCGCGACACTGTCGCGCAAGCTGCACGAGAAGCGGGTCGGCGCGGCGGTCGTGAGCAGCGACGGGCAGGCGCTCGACGGGGTGATCTCCGAGCGCGACATCGCCTACGCCGTTGCCGTCCACAAGGGCGACCTGCATGTCGTCCCGGTCGAGACGCTCATGACGAGAGCCGTGATCTCGTGCGCGCCGGGCGACAGCGTCGCCCACGTCGCCTCGACCATGCTCTCGCGGCGTATCCGCCACGTGCCGGTGGTCGACGACGGGCGGCTGCTCGGCATGATCAGCATCCGCGACGTGTTGAACCAGCGCCTCGACGACCTGCAGCGCCAGACCGCGATGCTGCGCAATCTGGCCGTCCAGATGGACGTCCCCCCGCAGGACCGGTGAGGGGCGGGTTGAGCCGCGCCTTCACCGCCCTTCGACGAGGAACTCGATGCGCCGGTTGCGCGCCTTGTTCTCGTCGGTGTCGTTGGGGGCGACGGGCTTGGTCGGACCGAGCCCGAGTGACGTGAGCTGGCTCGCGTCGACGCCGGCCTTGACCAGTTGATCGGCCACCGACTTCGCGCGGTTCGCGGAGAGCAGCTGGTTGCTCTCGAGCGCGCCGTCGGAGTCGGTGTGGCCTTCGATGCGCACGCGCGCGTGGGGACAGGCCTTGATCGCGGCGGCAAGCTTGTCGAGCGTCGCTACGCTCTCCGGCGAGAGCGTCGCGCTTGCGATGCGGAAGCGGATCGGACCCGAGCCGGCCGTCACGTTGACCTTCTCCTGGCAGACCTTGAGATCGGCGACGCGCTTCGCTGCCGCGGCTGTATCAGCCTCGGCCTTGGCCTTGGCGGCCGCAGCCTCGGCCTCCGCCTTCTTGCGCGCCTCGGCGTCGGCCGCAGCCTTCTGCCGGGCTTCCGCCTCAGCGCGCGCCCTGGCGGCGGCAGCATCGGCGTCGGCCTTGGCCTTGGCCGCCGCAGCCGCATCAGCCTCAGCCTTGGCTTTGGCTTTGGCGGCAGCGGCATCGGCCTCCGCCTTGGCGCGCGACTGGGCGGCGGCCTGGGCGGCTGCGATTTGAGCCTGCTGCCGTGCCTGGGCCTCCGCCTGGAGCCGTGCATTCTGCGCGTCGACTTCGGCGGCGAGGCGCTTTGCCTCCGCCTCTATCCGCGCCTTCTCCGCCGCATCGGCTGCCGCCTTCTGGCGCGCCTCGGCCTCGGCGCGGGCCTTTGCGGCAGCTTCCGCCTCGGCCCTCTGGCGGGCCTCGGCCTCGGCGCGAGCCTTCGCCGCAGCGGCTTCCTCCTCGGCCTTCCGCCGTGCCTCGGCTTCGGCGCGAGCGCGCGTGGCTGCGGCCGCCGCCTCCGCGATCCGGCGCGCCTCGGCATCCGCGAGCGCCTTGGCGGCAGCAGCCCGCGCGGCCGCCTCGGCATCGGCCCGGGCTTTCGCCTTGGCGACATTTTCCGCCTCGATGCGCGCCGCCTCGACGGCGGCACGATGCTTCCTGACGTTGGCGTCGACGACAAACCACAGCCCGCCCAGGATGAAGAGGACGAGCGGCACGGCCCACTTCCAGGCCGGCATCCCGAGCAGCGCCGGCGCGGCCCGATCGATCGCATGGCCCGTCACGGCCGGTTTTGCGGCAGCGGCCGGCATCGGCTTTGCGACTTCGATCCTCGGCGCAGCGACGACAGGAGCGGCGGCCTTTGCCAACCCAGGAGCGATCGTCGCCGGCTTGGCCGGCTCGGCCGCAACCCGCGGCGCGCTCGATATCACCGGTTTCGCTTCGCCGGCGCCGGCGACCACGGCCGTTGCCGGCTCGACCGGGGCGCTGCGCACCACGGTCTTGGCCGTGTCCTCGACTTTCGCCGCGATGCTGCTCGCGGCCACAGCCGGCGCCTTCGCGGCGCCCGCGACCGCCGGCACCACAGTCGCCGCGACCGTTGCGGCCGCGCGCTTGGCGGCGTCCTCCAGGTTCGCGGCGGTCGTGGCTGCCGGGCTCGCCGCCACTGCGGCGACGGCCTCCTTGGCGGTCGAGGCGATCTCACCGATCTTGCCTGCGACCGCCGCGGCCGCCACTGTCGCCGCGGCTCCAGCCGCACCGCCGGGCGCAATGCTCGCACCGCTCGTCGCGGGCTCGGAGGCCTTCTCCGCCTTGTCGGCGCGCATCATCCAGGACGGGATGGTCTGGCCCGAGAGCTTGAAATCAGCCGGCAGCGCAGCCGCAATATTGTCCTTCTGCCCGGCGAGCAGGCTCGCGAGCCCGCCGGCATCCAGGCCTTGGGTGCGCTGCGCATTGACGACCGCACCGACGACCGCCGGCGCCACCAGCCCCGCGAGGCCCCTGCTCGCTGCCCCGCTCACACCGGCGAGCCGGCCGACCGCATCGGCGAGGCCGCCGCTCGCATCCTCACCGATGACCTGGCGGAGCAGCTGGCCGCCCTCCTCGGCGAGGGCGCCCTGATTGTCGCCGCCGAACAACCCGTCGAGGTTGTCGAGGAAGCCCGTGTCGAGCGGCTTCGTCAACTCGAGGAAGTTCGCCGCGCCGCCCGGGCGCATCACGCTCGAGGCGAGGCTGCCGAGAATGCCGGGCACCAGCGCGGCGATGGCCTTCTCGGTCAAGGTCTGCTGCAGCCCGAATGCCTTGGCCATTCTGCCGATGAGGGTGGGGCTGAAGTACTTCAACGCGACGGATACGAGATTGAGCGACATGGCAACCTGTTGAACCTCCCGACGATGCCTGCCGGCGGAGTCTCGGTCTCCACTGTTGCGGCAGCACTCCCGCGCGCGGCTCGGCCGCGCAATGCATCAGACCCGGCGGGCGGCTCTGTCGGCACGCCGCGCGGATCGGACGCGAGCATATCCTCACGCGTGTCGTTCCTACCATGGCGAAAGTGTTGCCGCACTGCATCTCGGAGGCGAAACTTAATCGCCCCGTGCGACGGGCCAGAATGCGCGGCCGGAGCCCGTGGCTGCCCGGGACCGGTCGCGACCTCATTCGGCGGCGACGGCAGCGGCGGCTTTCTCGATCCGGCAGGCGCAGAACTTGAACTCGGGGATCTTACCCATCGGATCGAGCTGGGGGTTGGTCAGCATGTTGGCGGGCGCCTCGGCGAAGGCGAAGGGGATGAAGACCATGCCCTCGGCGACGTCGCGGTCGGCCCGCGCCCTGAGCGTGATGGCGCCGCGCCGGGTCGAGACGTGCACGAAGTCGCCCGGCTTCAGGCCGAGGCGGTCCATTTCTCGCGGGTTGAGGCCGACGACCGCTTCGGGCTCGAGGGCATCGAGGGTCGCAGCGCGCCGCGTCATGGATCCCGTGTGCCAGTGCTCGAGCAGGCGGCCCGTGGTCAGGACCAGCGGGAACTCGGCATCGGGCAACTCGTCCGGGGCGCCGAGCTCGGTCGGCACGATTCTGGCGCGGCCCGATGCCGTCGGATACGACTGCGCGAAGATGATCTCGTTGCCGGGCCTGTCGGGCGCATCGCAGGGATAGGTGACGGAGCCTTCCCGCTCCAGACGCTCCCAGGTGAAGTGCTTGAGCGAGGGCATGACCGAGGCCATCTCCGCAAACACTTCCGAAATGTGCGTGTAGTTCCACGGCAGCCCGATGCGCTGCGCGAGGTCCTGGATCAGCAGCCAGTCCTGGCGCGCCTCGCCCGGTGGATCGACGACGGGGCGCGCGATCTGCACCTGCCGGTTGGTATTGGAGAACGTGCCCCACTTCTCGGCATGCGCGGAGGCCGGCAGTACGACGTCCGCATGCCAGGCCGTCTCGGTGAGGAAGATGTCCTGCACGACGAGATGCTCGAGCTGGCAGAGGGCCTCGCGCGCGTGCTGCACGTCGGGGTCGGACATCGCCGGGTTCTCGCCGAGAACGTACATGCCCTTGATTACGCCGTCGCCGATGGCGTGCATGATCTCGACCACGGTCAACCCGCGCTTGGGATCGAGCGGCACGCCCCAGAGCTTCTCGTAGCTTGCCCGCGTCTCGGCGTTCTCGACGCTCATGTAGTCGGGATAGACCATCGGGATCAGGCCGGCGTCGGAGGCGCCCTGCACGTTGTTCTGGCCACGCAGTGGATGCAGCCCGGTGCCGGGCCGCCCGGTCTGGCCGGTGACGAGCGCGAGCGCGATCAGGCAGCGCGCATTGTCGGTGCCGTGGGTGTGCTGCGAGACGCCCATGCCCCAGAAGATGATCGAGCGCTCGGAGCGGGCGTAGAGGCGCGCGACCTCGCGGATCGTCGCGGCCGGGATGCCGCAGACGGCTTCCATCTTCTCGGGCGGGAATTCCCTGATCCTGGTCTTGAGCGCCTCGTAGCCCTCGGTCATCGCCTGGATGTACTGCACGTCGACGAGGCCCTCCTCGACGATGGTGTGCAGCATGGCGTTGAGCAGCGCGACGTCGCGACCGGGCTTGAACTGCAGGATATGGCTCGCATAGCGCGCGAGGCCCTGTGCCTGGCCGCGCGGGTCCATGACGACGAGCTTGGCGCCACGTTTGGCAGCGTTCTTGAGGAACGTCGCTGCAACCGGATGGTTCTCGGTCGGGCGGGCCCCGATGACGATGATGCAGTCGCTGTCCTTGGCCGCCGTGAACGGCGCGGTGACGGCGCCCGAGTTCAATCCTTCCATCAGCGCTGCGACCGAGGAGGCATGGCAGAGCCGCGTGCAGTGGTCGACGTTGTTGGTGGCGAACCCCTGCCGGATGAGCTTCTGGAAGAGGTAGGCCTCCTCGTTGGAGCCTTTGGCCGAGCCGAAGCCGGCGAGCGCCTTGCCGCCATGCGCCGCGTGGATCGCCTTGAGCCCGCCCGCGGCCTTGGCGAGCGCCTCCTCCCACGTCGCCTCGCGGAACACCTTTGCCCAGTCGCCGGCCTCGAGCCGCATGTCGGCGTCCTTGGCTGCGCCATCGCGGCGGATGAGCGGCTTCTTCAGCCGGTCGGGATGATGGATGTAGTCGAAGCCGAAGCGGCCCTTGACGCAGAGCCGGTTGTTGTTGGCCGGTCCGTCGCGGCCGTCGACGTAGAGGATCTTGTCGTCCTTGACGTGCGCGGTCGTCTGGCAGCCGACACCGCAATATGGGCAGAGCGTGTCGACGCTCTTCGTCTCGAAGGCGACGCGCTTTCCCGTCTTGTCGAGCAGGTTCGCCTCCATCAGCGCGCCGGTCGGGCAGGCCTGCACGCACTCCCCGCAGGCGACGCAGGTGCTCTCCCCCATCCCCTTGTCGAAGTCGAACACGACCTTCGAGCCGTGACCGCGATAGGCCATGCCGATGACGTCGTTCATCTGCACCTCGCGGCAGGCGCGCACGCAGAGGCCGCAGTTGATGCAGGCATCGAGATTGACCGCGATCGCGCCGTGCGAGTTGTCGGCGGCGGGGCGCTCGCCTTTCGGCAGGCGGCTCGTCGGCGTGACGCCCATGGCGTCGACCCAGCTCCAGAACTTGGATTTGGAATCGTGGCTCGTGTCGCGCGCCGGCTGGTCGGCGAGCAGCAGCTCGAACACCAGCTCGCGCGATTTTCGCGCCCGCTCGGAGCCGGTCTTGACCTTCATGCCGGGGGCGCACTTGCGCTGGCAGGAGGCCGCGAGCACGCGCTCGCCTTCGACCTCGACCATGCAGGCACGGCAGTTGCCGTCGGCGCGGTAGCCGGGCGCATCGTGCCAGCACAGGTGCGGGATCGTGGTGCCGTGACGCTGCGCCGCCTGCCAGACGGTCTCGCCGGCCTCGGCCTCGACCTCGCGGCCGTCGAGGGTGATGGTGATTCTCGCTGTCACCGAAGGTCCTCCGGGAAATACCTGATGACGCACTTGAGCGGGTTCGGCGCGGCCTGGCCGAGGCCGCAGATCGAGGCGTCCGCCATCACCTGGGCGAGGTCGGCAAGGAGATCGGCATCCCATCGTTCGCGGCTCATCAGCTGCACCGCCTTCTCGGTGCCGTTGCGGCAGGGCGTGCACTGGCCGCAGCTCTCGTCCTCGAAGAACTTCATGAGGTTCAGCGCCACCGCCTTGGTGTCGTCCCGGTGCGAGAGAACGACGACCGCATGGCTGCCCACGAAGCAGCCGTGCGGTTCGAGTCGGCCGAAGTCGAGCGGGATGTCGGCCATGTAGGCGGGCAGGATGCCGCCCGAGGCGCCGCCGGGCAGGTAGCCCTTGAGGTGGTGACCGTCGGCCATGCCGCCGCACGCCACGATGAGGTCGTTCGCCGTGGACCCCGCAGGCGCGAGCACCACGCCGGGCTTCCTGACCCGCCCGGAGACCGAGTAGGAGCGCAGGCCCTTCGCGCCGTTCTTGCCCTGGTCCGCGAACCAGGCGGCGCCGTGGTGCAGGATCGAAGGAACCCAGAACAGCGTCTCGATGTTGTTGACGAGCGTCGGCCTGTTGAACACGCCGACCTGCGCGACGTAGGGCGGGCGGTGGCGCGGCAGGCCGCGCTTGCCCTCGATGCTCTCGATCATCGCGCTCTCTTCGCCGCAGATGTAGGCGCCGGCGCCGCGGCGGACATGCACGCGGGTGTGGCGGGCAAGGCCGGCCGCCTCGAGCTTCGGGATCTCCCGCGCGAGGATCTCGAGCACTGCCGGATACTCGTCGCGCATGTAGAGGTAGACGTCGGTCGCCTCGACCGCCCACGCCGCGATCAGCATGCCCTCCAGCACGTGATGTGGAAGCCGCTCGATGTAGTGGCGGTCCTTGAACGTGCCGGGCTCGCCTTCATCGCCGTTCACCGCCATCAGGCGCGGACCCTTCTCGGCGCGCACGAGGCTCCACTTGCGGCCCGTCGGAAAGCCCGCGCCGCCGAGACCGCGCAAGCCTCCGTCGGAGAGTATCGCGATGACGTCCTCGCTCCTGCGGCCGCCGGCGAGGCAGTCGCCGAGCACCTTGTAGCCGCCCGCTGCCTTGTAGTCGTCGAGGCCCTGATAGGCCGGGACGACCGCATGCGTGTCGCCGGCCAGCGCCAAGGCCTTCACCTTCGCAATGTCGGCGTGGTCGACGTGGTGGTGGCCGACCTCCGCCGCGGGCGCGGTGTGGCACGAGCCGATGCAGGGCGCGCGCACGACGCGGACATCGCCCATCGCCTCCTCTCCGAGCGCGGCGAGCAGCTCCTCCGCGCCGGCGAGCATGCAGGAGAGGCTGTCGCAAACCCTGACGGTCGTCCGCGGCGGGCGGGGTGCACCGTCCGGCACCACGTCGAAGTGGGCGTAGAACGTCGCGACCTCGTAGACCTCGGCCATCGGCAGGCGCATGAGCTCGGCGAGGCCGTGCAGGTGGGCGGCCGGCAGGCAGCGCTCGGCGTCCTGGATCTTGTGCAGGTACTCGATCAGCAGCGCCCGCTCGTAGGGTCCGGCGCCGATGAGCGCCTTGACCGCATCGACGTCGACCTGCTGCAGCACCCGGCCCTTGGGGTAGAGCGGGGCCGACCGGCGGCCGGCGCCGGGATGAATGCGCGCCGGCGAAGCGTTCGGAGCTCGCGTCATGCTCGCCATGCCCGGCAGCCCCAGAGTTGCTTGCGATGTGCCCCTCCAGCGCCCCGGACCGGGCCGAGCGGAGGACAGCCTCATTCTGGCATACCATATGCCAAAGATCGGCCCCTGTCACAGGAGAAATCGTCGGCGGGCCGCTCCGGGCAAGCGGCATGCGGCGGCGCGCAGCAGGGCCGCGCAGCCCCGGTCGCAACCCGCCTCGGGGAGATCCCGGGTGCTCGGTACACCAACTGATCGCGCCCGAATATGCGAGGCGAGAGTGGTGCGGGCCAATGCCGCGTCCCTGCACCGCGAGGGCAAGCGCGAGCCCCCGAGCAGACCGTGGCCGGCGATCCACGACACGGACAACTGTCGAAGCAGACCGACCGGTTTCGCTTCATTCGCGATCGAGACCCCGCTATATCCGCACGACGCCAAAGTGCGACGCGTCGGACGCTGCCCGCTCCGAGCAGGCCGCGCAAGCCAGATGTCGCTGCAAGGGGGCAGGGGAGGCAAACGAGATGCTCGCGGTATTTGCCCAGATGCAAGATTGGACGGGCGGCATGGCTCCGGCCGAGTTCTGGGCAGCGCTCGGGCAAATCATGGTGATCAACCTCATCCTTTCCGGCGACAATGCGGTCGTGATCGCCCTTGCCTGCCGGGCGCTGGCGCGGCGGCAGCGCTTGTGGGGCATCCTGCTCGGTGCGGTCGTCGCCATTCTCATGCGCATCGCTTTCACGGTGGTGGCGACCCGCCTCCTCACCTACCCCTGGCTGATGATCGTCGGCAGCATCCTGCTGTTCTGGATCGCAATCAAACTACTGGTCGAGGACGGCGAGGAGAAGGATATCAAGGATTCCTCGAACGTCTGGGGCGCGGTGCGTACGATCGCCATTGCCGATCTCGTGATGAGCCTCGACAACGTGGTTGCTATCGCGGCAGCCGCTAAAGGCAACTGGTCGCTGATCCTGATCGGCCTCGCGACATCCATGCCGCTGATCATCTTCGGCGCGACGCTGGTGATGTGGCTGCTCACCAGGCTGCCCGTCCTGGTGTGGGCCGGCGCCGCGCTGCTCGGCTGGATCGCCGGCGATCTCATCATGTCCGATCCGGCAGTCGTGAGCTTTTTCGAGGGCTACAGCAGGAGCTGGCTCACGGCCGACCCCAAGGATGCAACGAAAAGGATCGTCATCCCCGCGCTCACCTACGGCGCAGCGACAGCCGGCGCACTGTTCGTCGTGGTCATGGGCGCGCTACTGCGAAAGCGGCACGGATCCGCAAGCCAAGCGCACTGACGGGCGGCCCTGTCACACGGCACCCCATGAGGAAAGGGCGGCATCAGGCCGCCCTTTTCATTTCGATCGATACTCGTCCGAGGCAGACGTTCGTTCCGCCTCCAATCGATCAGCCGAGCCCGAGCATCGCCTCGAGCGGGCCCTTCGGCAGCGGCACGAGGAACCACTTCTCGAACATGAAGAACAGCGCGATCGGCACGCCGAGGCCGACCGCGATCGACCGCAACACTGTCTCGCCGCCGAAGATCAGCATGAAGGCGGCAATGAATACCGCCGAGGCCACGTAAATGCCGAGGAACTGGATCATCAGCACGTACCCGATCGTCGGGATGAGCACGGTCAGCACGCGGCCGAACTCGGTGCGGCCGACGAATGCGGCCGCCGCTCCCTTGTCGATGCCGAGCACGGCGCGCACGAGGTTGATGAGGCTGGCTGTGGTCATCGCCACTGCGATGTAGAACGGGAAATAGCCGGGCGCGGGGCCTTGGCCATCGATCCAGCCGAAGCCGAGACGCAGCGAGTCGGAGATCACGATCGCACTGACCACCAGGAACAGCAGCGCGACGGCGATGTCCACCGTGCGGTTCGAAACCAGCGCCGGGCTGCCATCCGTTTCATCGTCGCCGTGTGCGCTCACGCGAGCCTCCGATCTCCATCGCCTCGATTGAACTGCAGAACGCGGCACGAGCGGGCATCGTGGATGCCCGCTCGCCCGAACCGGCTACTTCCCCGGTGCCAGGAACCCGGCTTCCTTCATCAGGTCGTAGTGCAGCTTGTCGTTCACCTCGACCCACTTGGTGAACTCGGGGCCGGCCATGAAGGTCTGGTTGAACGCGCCGTCCTCCATGAACCGCTTCCAGTCGGCGGTCGCCATCGCCTTCTTGAACAGATCGACGTAGTAGGCGACGTGCTCGGGCTTGACGCCGGGCGACATGAAGATGCCGCGGAGCATCTGGTACTCGGTGTTGACACCGACCTCCTTGCAGGTCGGGATGTCCGACCAAGCCATCGTGGCGGTCACCTTGGCGGTGTAGACCGAGCGCTTGCCATCGAACAGGCACAGCGGGCGTAGTTTGCCGGCCTTCCAGTTCGAAACCGCCTCGATCGGGTTGTTGACGCTCGAGTCGACGTGCTTGCCGACGAGTTGCGTCGCGACCGCGCCGCCGCCGCCGTATGGCACGTAGGTCATCTTCTTCGGCGCGGTCAGCTTCTCGAGCGCGACGGTGATGATCTGGTCCTCCTGCTTGGAGCCCGTGCCGCCCATCTTGAACTTCTTGTCATCGCCCGCCTTGACCGCCTCGATGTACTCCTTGGCCGTCTTGTAAGGCGCTTCCTCGTTCACCCACAGCACGAACTGGTCGAGCGCGAGCATCGCGACCGGCGTCAGGTCCTGCCACTTGAACGGCACGCCGGTGCCGAGCGGCGTCGTGAAAAGGTTCGAGAGCGTGATGATGATGTGATGGGGATCGCCGCTCTTGCCCTTGATCTCGAGGAAGCCTTCGGCACCCGCGCCGCCGCCCTTGTTCACGACGATGAGCGGCTGCTTCATCAGGCTGTTCTTGGTGATGACGCCCTGGAGAAAGCGTGCCATCTGGTCCGCGCCGCCGCCGGTGCCTGCCGGGATGACGAAGTTGATCGGCTTGGTCGGCTCCCAGGCCTGGGCGTGCACCGGGCCGGTGAGCGCCAGGGTGACGGCGACCGCCGCGCCACCGGCATGCAGCAACTTGGTTCTCGTCGACATGTTGGTCCTCCTCCCGCGATTTATGATTCTGGATCGGGGGCCCGCGAGCTCCCCCGTCCATCACGTCACTCAGCTCTTGCCCGCGAGCACCGCCTCGGCAAGGAGCTTCTTCAGCCAGACATTCTCGAGCTCGAGACGCTGCAGCCGCCGCGCTTCGTCGGTGTCGGTCCCCAAGCTAGGATCGATGCCCGCCTTTTTCAAACGAGTCCTGATGTCGTCGTTCTCCCGCTCGAGAACCCTGATGCGCTCGGCCATCGGCGACGCCGCCTCGGATTGCTGGGGCTTGATCAGCGGCACAGCCAAGACCGCTGGTGTGTGCACGGCCGGCGGGCTCGGGCTTGCAATTGCCGGCGGCGGCGCAGCCACGCTTCCGGTGGCGGCACCGACGGCAGCGGTCGCGAGCGAGGCCGGCGCCGAGGCGCCGAGCCGGCCCTTCATCGCGACGAGGAGCGGCCAGAACAGCAGGATGAGCCCGAGCCCCATGATCGAGGCGACGAGCGGGTTCGAGAAGAAGATGCCGAGGCCGCCCTGGCTACCGAGCAGGGCCTGACGGAAGCCCTCTTCCGCCTTGTCGCCGAGCACGATGGCGAGCACGAGTGGGGCGAGCGGATAGCCGAGCTTCTGGAAGGCATAGCCCATGACGCCGAACACGAGCATCAGCCAGACGTCGAACATCGCGTTGGCGACCGTGTAGGCACCGACCGCGCAGATGACCAGGATGACCGGCGCGATGATCGAGAATGGCACGCGCAGGATCGCCGCGAACAGCGGCACGCAGGTGAGCACAACGATCAGGCCGGCGATGTTGCCGAGGTACATGGAGGCGATGAGGCCCCACACGAAGTCCTTCTGCTCGACGAACAGCATCGGGCCCGGCTGCAGACCCCAGATCATCAAGCCGCCGAGAAGCACGGCCGCGGTCGGCGAGCCTGGAATGCCGAGCGTCAGCATCGGCAGAAGCGCGCTGGTGCCGGCGGCGTGGGCCGCGGTCTCCGGCGCAATGACGCCCTCGATCTCGCCCTTGCCGAAGTTGTCGCCGTTCTTGGAGAAGCGCTTGGCGATGCCGTAGCTCATGAAGGACGCCGGCGTCGCGCCGCCCGGCGTGATCCCCATCCAGCAGCCGATGATGCAGCTGCGGATCGACGTCGCCCAATAGCCGAGCAGCTTCCTCCAGGTCTTCAGCACGGCGTCGAAGCGGATCTTCGCCTGTGCGCCCTGGAACTTGAGGCCGCTTTCCATCGAGGAGAGGATCTCGCCGATGCCGAAGAGGCCGATCACCGCGATGAGAAAATCGAAGCCCTTGAGCAGCTCCTCGTGGCCGAACGTCATGCGCAGCGTGCCGGTCATCTTGTCGAGGCCGACCGAGCCAAGCGCGAAGCCGAGGCACATCGAGGCGAGCGTCTTCCACGGGCTTCCCTTGCCCATGCCGATGAAGCTCGCAAAGGTCAGGAAGAAGACGGCGAAAAACTCCGCGGGGCCAAACTTCAAGGCGAGCTTGGCGACCAGCGGCGCGAGGAACGTGATCAGGATGACGGCGACGAACGCACCGACGAAGGACGACGTGAACGCGGCGGTGAGCGCCTCGTCGGCGCGGCCCTTCTGAGCCATCGGGTGGCCGTCGAAGGTCGTCGCGACCGACCACGGCTCGCCCGGGATGTTGAACAGGATCGAGGTGATGGCGCCGCCAAACAGCGCACCCCAGTAGATGCACGAGAGGAGAATGATCGCCGACGTCGGCGGCATCGTGAAGGTGAGCGGCAGCAGGATCGCGACGCCGTTGGCACCGCCGAGGCCTGGCAGCACGCCGATGATGACGCCGAGCAGGATGCCGATGAACATGAGCGCCAGGTTGAACGGCGTCAGCGCAACGGAGAACCCGTGCATCAGCGAGACGATTTCCTCCAAGGCCATCCTCCCCTTGCCGCCCCCAGCCTCCCCGCCCGGCTGGCTGATAGCGAGGAATTTCCGCGGCGAATTGGTGCCTTGATCGGCATTTCTGATTGTTGGCGCGCCTCAACGCGAGCTGGCATACCATATACCCGGTAGCCGCCACGCGCAACGCGGATTGTTGGTCGAACTCGTGACCGGTATTGATCAGTGGACAAACGGCGGCATGATTTGTGGCTTCCTGCTGTGCATCACATGCACTCCTCGGACAGGCCACTTGCTCCCGCCAAAGAATGTGGTGTATGGTATACCAAATACCAGACGGCATATTTGCGGGCGCGCCCATGGCGACGACACAGCTCAAGATTCACCCGATCGGTGAGGCGCAGAGCCTCAAGGTGCGCGCCTATGATGCGCTGAAGGCGGCGATCCTCAATCTCAACATCTACGCGCCGGATGCGGAGCTGAGGCTCGACGAGCGCGCGCTCTCCGCCCGCTTCGGCGTCAGCCGCACGCCGCTGCGCGAGGCGCTTGCACAGCTCGACCAGGAAGGCCTCGTCAGGATCGTCGCGCGGCGCGGCATCTACATCGTGCGCAAGACCAAGGCCGAGATGCTCGAGATGATCACGGTGTGGGCTGCGCTCGAGAGCATGGCGGCGCGCCTCGCGACCAAGGAGGCGAGCGACGAGGAGATCGCGGGACTGCACAAGCTCGTCGATCAGTTCACGCAGGACGCGATCGCCCGCCAGATGGGCGAGTATTCCGACGCCAATATCCGCTTCCATCAGGCCATCATCGCGCTCGGCAAGTGCCCGCTGATCGCCGAGATGACCGACACGTTGTTCTTCCATGTCCGCGCGATCCGCCAGCGCACCATCTTCGAGCAGGACCGGGCACGCCGCTCGATCGTCGACCACAAGGAGATCGTGGCCGCGCTCGAGGCTCGCGACACCGAGCGCGCCGAGCGGCTGGTGCGCGACCACACGCTGAAGCTCAGAGACCATGTCGAGAGGTTCGTGGACCTCGACTGACAACCAAGGCAACAAGAACACCCACGGAAACACCAAGAGGAGAGCGGCCGATGCAGGCAACCCCCGGCAAGACCCCCAGCACCGCCGACGACACGCTCAAGCGCAAGAGCTCGGACCCCAACATCGTCTCGGGCGGCCACCTCGTCGCCAAGGCGCTCAAGAACGAGGGCGTCGACACGATCTTCACGCTGTGCGGCGGCCACATCATCGACATCTACGACGGCTGCATCGATGAGGGCATCCGGATCATCGACGTGCGTCACGAGCAGGTCGCGGCCCACGCCGCCGACGGCTATGCGCGCCAAACCGGCAAGCTCGGCTGCGTCGTGACCACCGCGGGCCCGGGCTGCACCAACGCCGTCACCGGCATTGCGACCGCATTCCGCTCGGAGAGCCCGGTCTTGCACATCGGCGGCCAGTCGGCACTGGTGCAGTGGCGCCAGGGCGGCCTGCAGGACCTCCCCCACGTCGACATGATGCGCCCGATCACCAAGTTCGCCTCGACCGTGATGTCGACGGAGCGCGTCGCCGACATGATCACCATGGCCGCGCGCGAATGCTTTGCCGGCGCCTACGGCCCCTCGTATCTCGAGATCCCGCGCGACGTGCTCGACCGCGAGATTCACATCGACAAGGCGATCGTCCCGAAGCCCGGCGCTTATCGCGCCTCGGTGAAGTCGGCCGGCGACCCGGCCGACATCGAGCGGCTCGCCGATATGCTGGTCAAGGCCGAGCGCCCGGCGATCCTGTTCGGGCAGCAGGTGTGGGCGTGCCGCGGCCACAACGAGGCGATCGCGCTGCTCCGCGGCCTCGACATCCCCGGCTACATGAACGGCGCCTCGCGCGGAATGCTGCCGCCGAATGATCCGCATCACTTCGACCGCACGCGCAGCCTCGCCTTCGGCAAGGCCGACGTCGTCGTCATCATCGGCACGCCGTTCGATTTCCGCATGGGCTACGGCAAGCGCATCAACGTGCCGACGCTCGTCCAGATCGACCAGGACTACCGCACCGTCGGCAAGAACCGCGACGTGACGCTCGGCATCGCTGGCGACCCGGGCGCGGTGTGCAAGGCGGTGCTCGCCGCGGCGAGCGCGCGGATCGACAACGGCAAGCGCCAGCTCAGGAAGCAGTGGATGAAGACGCTGCACGAGGCGGAGGCCGCCGCGACCGAGAAGCTGATGCCCGCGTTCAAGTCGACCGCGACACCGATCAACCCGATGCGCGTCGCCTACGAGATGAACGAGTTCCTCACCAACGATACGATCTACATCGGCGACGGCGGTGACGTTGTCACCATCTCGGCACAGGCCGTGCGCCCGCGCTCGCCGGGCCACTGGATGGACCCGGGCGCGCTCGGCTCGCTCGGCGTCGGCACAGGTTTCGCCATCGCTGCCAAGCTCGCCCAGCCGAGCAAGGAAGTGCTCTGCTACTACGGCGACGGCTCGTTCGGCATGACCGCGTTCGACATGGAGACCGCCAACCGGTTCGGCGTGCCCTATCTCGCGGTCATCGGCAACAACTCGGCGATGAACCAGATCCGCTACGGCCAGATCTCGAAGTACGGCGAGCAGCGCGGCAATGTCGGCAACCTGCTCGGCGATGTTGCGTTCGGCAAGTTCGCCGAGATGCTCGGCGGCTACGGCGAGGAGGTCCGCGATCCGGCTGAGATCGCGCCGGCGCTCCGGCGCGGGCGCGAGCAGATCGCCAAGACCGGCAAGTCGGCGGTGATCAACATCTGGGTCGATCCGCGCGAGTATGCGCCCGGCACCAAGAACCAGACGATGTACAAGTAGCCGCGCGAGACGCCGCATGTACCAGCCCGCACACCACCGCGAGGACAGGATCGAGGTTCAGCACGGCCTCATCCGCCGGCATCCGCTCGGGCTTCTGATATCGACCGGCGCCAGCGGCCTCGTGGCCAATCCTGTGCCCTTCGTCCTCCTCGCCGAGGCAGGTGCGAAGGGCACGCTGCAATGCCATGTGGCCCGCGCCAATCCGCAGTGGAAGGAAGTCGAAGCCACGAACGAGTGCCTGATCGTGTTCCAGGGCGCCGACAGCTACATCACGCCCTCCTGGTATGCGACGAAGCGCGAGACGGGTAAGGTCGTGCCGACCTGGAACTATGCGACCGTGCACGCCTGGGGCAGACCGCGGATCGTCGAGGACGCCGAATGGCTGCGCCTCCAGATCGACGCGCTGACCCGCATGCAGGAAGCGCCGCGGCGCCAGCCGTGGGCGGTCGACGATGCGCCCGAGCCGTTCGTCGCGGCGATGATCCGCGGCATCGTCGGCATCGAGATCCCGATCGCGCGCATCGAAGGCAAGTGGAAGGTCAGTCAGAACCGGCCGGAACCGGACCGGGCCGGCGTCCATGCCGGGCTGCTCGCGGAAGGGACGCAACACATCGAGATGGCCGCGCTCGTCGCCGAGCGCGGTGGGCTGCCGAAGATCAACTCTTGAGCAATGCGACGGGGATGAAACATGACCAAAGCACTCGCAGGCGTCCGCATTCTTGATTTCACGCACGTTCAATCGGGCCCGACCTGCACGCAGCTGCTCGCCTGGTTCGGCGCCGACTGCATAAAAATCGAACGGCCCGGCGTCGGCGACATCACGCGCGGCCAGTTGATGGACGTGCCGAAGGCCGACAGCCTCTATTTCACGATGCTCAACCACAACAAGCGCTCGATCACCGTCGACAGCAAGAACAAGAAGGGCCTCGAGATCATCGAGCGGCTGATCAAGGAGTGCGACGTGCTGGTCGAGAACTTCGCGCCGGGCGCCATGGACCGCATGGGGTTGACCTGGGAACGCATCCAGGAACTCAACCCGCGCATGATCTACGCCTCGGTCAAGGGTTTCGGCCCAGGTCCATACGAGGACTGCAAGGTCTACGAGAACGTCGCCCAGTGCACCGGCGGCTCGGCCTCGACCACCGGCTTCCGCGACGGCCCGCCGCTCGTCACCGGCGCCCAGATCGGTGACAGCGGCACCGGCTTGCATCTCGCGCTCGGCATCGTCACCGCGCTCTACCAGCGCACGATGACCGGCCGCGGCCAGCGCGTCACCTGCGCGATGCAGGACGGCGTGCTCAATCTTGCGCGCGTCAAGCTGCGCGACCAGCAGCGCCTCGCGCACGGACCGCTCACCGAGTACAGCCAGCACGGCGAAGGCGTCCCGTTCGGTGACGCGGTGCCGCGCGCCGGCAATGACTCGGGCGGCGGCCAGCCCGGCCGAATCCTCAGGTGCAAGGGCTGGGAGACCGACCCCAACGCCTACACCTATTTCATCACCCAGGCGCCGGTATGGGAGGCGATCTGCGACGTGATCGGCGAGCCCGGATGGAAGACCGATCCGGGCTACGCGACGCCCAAGGCGCGGCTGCCCAAGCTCATTGAGATTTTCGGGCGCATCGAGCAATGGACGATGACCAAGACCAAGTTCGAGGTCCTGGAGATCTGCAACAAGGTCGACATCCCGTGCGGGCCGATCCTCTCCATGAAGGAGCTGATCGAGGATTCTTCGCTGCGCGCGACCGGCACCGTGGTCGAGGTCGATCACCCGACGCGCGGCAAGTACTTCTCGGTCGGCAACCCGATCAAGCTCTCCGACAGCCCTTCCGACGTGAAACGCTCGCCGCTGCTCGGCGAGCACACCGACGAGATCCTCACCAATGTGTTGAAGTACAGCGCCGAGGAAGTCGCCGCGATAAAGGCGTCCGGCGCGACCGAGCCGCCGGCCAAGAAGCAGGCGGCGGAGTGAATTCGAGCGAATTGCGAATAGTGAGCAGCGAATAGCGAATAGGGCAAGAAGTTGGCCGAGGGCCTGGTCGCGGACCTGTCCGACTACTCTCCACTCGCCACTCACTATTCGCTCTCGCCATGCACTGACATCAAGACGAGGGGGGACCCCATATCATGCGTATCGTCGTCCACGGCCAGGATGCCTTCGGCAAGGCTGTGCTGGAGAAGCTGCTCGCACGCAAAGAGAAAGTCGTCGCGGTCTGTTGCGCTCCGACCAAGGAGGGCAAGCCCGAGGATCCGCTCGCCGCGCTCGCGCGCGAGAAGGGCATTCCGCTGCACCAGCCGAAGAGCTGGAAGACGCCGGAAGCACTGGCGCTGATGAAGTCGTTCGAGGCGGACGTCTGCATGATGGCGTACGTGCTGCTGTTCGTGCCGCAGCCGGTGCTCGATGCGCCCCGCTTCGGCACATTCCAGTACCATCCCTCGCTGCTGCCCGATCACCGCGGCCCCTCCTCGATCAACTGGCCGATCGCGATGGGCAAGAAGAAGACCGGCCTGACGATCTTCTGGCCCGACGAGGGGCTCGACGAGGGGCCGATCCTGCTGCAGAAGTCCGTCGACATCGGCCCCGACGAGACGCTCGGCGACGTCTACTTCAAGAAGCTGTTCCCGATCGGCGTCGACGCCATGCTCGAGAGCCTCGATCTCGTGAAGGCCGGCAAGGCGCCGAAGATCGATCAGGGCCTCAAGGCCAACCCGGCCAAGGGCTCCTATGAGAGCTGGTTCAAGAAGGACCTGGCCGAGATCGACTGGTCCAAGCCGGTGGCCGAGGTCTACAACATCATCCGCGCGGCCAATCCTGCGCCCGGCGCCTGGTCGACGATCAAGGGCCGCAAGGTCGACATCTTCGATGCGGCACGGGTTGCGGGTCCCGGCATTCCCGGCGAGATCGTCTCCATCACCGCAGACGGCATGACCGTCGCTGCGAAGGAAGGCCGCATCCTCATCAAGCGCGTGCGCGGTGCCGACGGCAAGAAGATCGCGGCCGCCGACTGGGCAAAGTCCGTCGACCTGCTGGTCGGCGCCTCGTTCGATCCACCGTCGCCGAAGGCGGCCGATCCCGGCAAGTCAGCAGCAGGAGGCAAGTCCGTGGCCGTCAGATCCGATATCGAGATCGCGCGCGATGCGAGGAAGAAGCCGATCCAGGAGATCGGCGCCAAGCTCGGCATCCCAACCGAGCATCTGCTGCCCTACGGCCACGACAAGGCGAAGATCTCAGCCGAGTTCATCAAGGCGCAGGCCGGCAAGAAGGATGGCAAGCTGATCCTCGTCACCGCCATCAACCCGACGCCCGCCGGCGAAGGCAAGACGACGACGACCGTCGGCCTCGGCGATGGCCTCAACCGGATCGGCAAGAAGACTGCGATCTGCCTGCGCGAGCCCTCGCTCGGTCCCTGCTTCGGCGTCAAGGGCGGCGCGGCCGGCGGCGGCTATGCCCAGGTCGTGCCGATGGAGGACATCAACCTCCACTTCACCGGCGATTTCCACGCGATCACGTCGGCGCACAACCTGCTCTCGGCGATGATCGACAATCACATCTACTGGGGCAACGAGCAAGGCCTCGACACCCGCCGCGTCGCCTGGCGGCGCGTGATGGACATGAACGACCGCGCGCTGCGCGAGATCGTGTGCTCGCTCGGCGGCGTCGCCAACGGCTACCCGCGGGAAGCCGGCTTCGACATCACCGTCGCCTCCGAGGTGATGGCAATCCTCTGCCTGGCTTCCGACCTCGAGGATCTCGAGAAGCGGCTCGGCGGCATCATCATCGGCTACCGGCGCGACAAGAGCGCAGTCTATGCGCGCGACATCAAGGCCGATGGCGCGATGACCGTGCTGCTCGCCCAGGCGATGCAGCCGAACCTCGTCCAGACGCTCGAGAACAATCCGGCCTTCATCCACGGCGGACCCTTCGCGAACATCGCGCACGGCTGCAATTCCGTGGTCGCGACCAGGACCGCGCTCAAGCTCGCCGACTACGTGGTCACCGAAGCAGGCTTCGGCGCCGACCTCGGCGCCGAGAAGTTCTTCGACATCAAATGCCGCAAGGCGGGCCTCACGCCCGCCGCCGCGGTGATCGTCGCGACGGTGCGCGCGCTCAAGATGAACGGCGGCGTCAAGAAGGAGGATCTCGGCAAGGAGAACGTCGAGGCGGTGAAGAAGGGCTGCGCCAACCTCGGCCGCCACATCGAGAACGTGAAGTCGTTCGGTGTGCCGCCGATCGTCGCGATCAACCATTTCATCGCCGACACCGAAGCCGAGATCAAGGCCGTGAAAGACTATGCGGCGACGCAAGGCGCCGAAGCCGTGCTGTGCAAGCACTGGGCAGCGGGTTCGGCCGGAATCGAGGAGCTGGCGCGGAAAGTCGTGGCAGTCGCCGAGGGCGGCAGGAGCAGCTTCGCGCCGCTCTATCCCGACGAGATGTCGCTGTTCGCGAAGATGGAGACCATCGCCAAGCGGATCTATCGTGCGAGCGAGGTGATCGCCGACAAGACCGTGCGCGACCAGCTCAAGAGCTGGGAGCAGATGGGCTACGGTCATCTGCCGGTGTGCATGGCGAAGACGCAGTACTCGTTCACCACCGATCCGAACGTGCGCGGCGCGCCGGTCGACCATGTCGTGCCCGTGCGAGAGGTGCGGCTCTCCGCCGGCGCCGGCTTCATCGTGGCGATCTGCGGTGAGATCATGACCATGCCGGGCCTGCCGAAGGTGCCGTCGTCCGAGGCGATCCGCTTCAATGCCAAAGGCCAGATCGAGGGGCTGTTCTGACGGGAGAGCCGGAGCCCGACCGCCGGCGAGCCTTGCTTCCGCCCGACATTCGGGCTAGCGGGATCGCGACCCCCGCAGCGACGCGCGTTGCCCCCGCATGACGGCTCCCCTCGTCACGATCGTCGTCCCGGTGCTGAACGAGGCCGACAACCTCGAGCGGCTCGTCGCGCGCCTCGACGGCGTGCTCGCCGGCCTGCCGGTGCGCTCCGAGATCGTGTTCGTCGACGACGGCTCGACCGACCAGACCCTCGCCGCCATCAAGCGCGCGAACGCGCGCGACGGCCGCATCCGCGCCCTCTCGCTCAGCCGCAATTTCGGCAAGGAGATCGCGATCGCAGCCGGCCTCAGGACGGCCCGCGGGGAAGCTGCGGTCATCATCGACGCCGACCTGCAGCATCCCCCCGAGCTCATCGCCGACTTCATTGCGCGCTGGCGGGAGGGCTATCAGGTCGTCTACGGCCAGCGGCTCGAGCGGGAGACCGACAGCGTGCCCCGCCGGCTGTTCGCCCGCGCGTACTACCGGCTCTTCAACGCGCTGGTGCGGACCGACATCCCGGAGGGCGCCGGCGACTTCCGCCTGCTCGACCGGCGCGCCATCGACGCCATGAACACGTTCCGCGAGACGCAGCGGTTCAACAAGGGGCTGTTCTCGTGGATCGGCTTTCGCGCGATCGGCGTGCCCTACACGGTCGCCGAGCGCACTGCCGGCAGCTCCAAGTGGAGCCTCCGCCGGCTCGCGCGGTTCGCCCTCGACGGGCTCACCTCGTTCTCGACGCTGCCGCTGCGCGTGTGGTCGCTGCTCGGGCTCGCGGTGTCGCTCTCCGCCTTCGGCTATGTGGCCGTCTTCCTCGTCAAGACGCTGATCCTCGGCATCGACGTTCCGGGCTTCCCGACGCTGATCATCGCGATCATGTTCTTCTCGGGCGTCCAGCTCATCTCGCTCGGCGTGATCGGGGAGTACCTCGGCCGCGTCTACGAGGAGGTGAAGGCGCGCCCGCTCTACATCGTCGCCGAGGAGGTCGGCGCGCCGGACGCCGCCCCGGCGAAAGCGACCGAAACTGCCGCCCGCCCCGCCGCGCGCACCCGCGAGACGACCTGATCGAGGGTTCGATGTCCATCGCCTCGCGCTACCCCGTGGTCTCCGGCATCACCGCCGTCGACAGCTATCTGGCCGACGGCTTCGCGCGCGTGCCCGGCATGTCGTCGCGGTTCGCCGCCGCGATCTGCTGCGGGCTGATGCGCATGCAGTCCGAGCTCGGCGTCGCAGGCCCCGTCGCCGAGATCGGCACGTTCGAGGGCCGCTTCTTCATCGCGCTCTGCCATGCGCTCCGCGAGGGCGAGGTGGCGCTCGGCCTCGACCTCTTCGACTGGCCAAACGAGGAAGTGATCGACCGGTTCGAGGCGAACTGCCTGAAGCACGGGGTGCCGGCGGCGAAGCGGATCACCTGGAAGGTCGACAGCCGCACGACAACGCCGGCGGAGCTGCTGGCGAGGACCGGGGAGAAGCGCGTGCGCCTCTTTCACGTCGACGGCGAGCACGCGCGCGCTTCCCTCGCCAAGGATCTCGCGCTCGCGACCGCGGTGCTGGCGCCGGAAGGCCTGATCGTGCTCGACGACATGCTCCACCCCGGCTACCCGACGCTGATGGTGACGGTGCACGAGTACCTCGAGGCGGACCCCGACATGTGCGTGCTCGCGATCATCGACCGCGAGACGGTCGTCGCGGCGACCAAGTTCGTGCTCTGCCGGCGCCAGTGGTTCAAGCGCTACGAGGAGGCGCTGCTCGCCGCCTACAAGGACAGCGTTTGGCCGCTCGGCGCCGACTTCGAGCCGCACTGGTGCCTCGTGCTCTCGCTCGACACGCGGCTCGCGGCGATCACGTAGCGTGCCTCAGCGGAGATTGCCGGTCGCGATCGGCACGAGGGCCGGCGCCGCCGGCGTCGGCAACGGGACGTCCTTGCCGGCATCGACCTCGGCCTGCCATTTCCGCCAAGCCTCGGTGTGATAGGGCCACTTGCGCATCGTGACGCACCAGCGGGGTGGCGTGGGATCGAGAAAGTACTTCTTCTCCCTTTGCTCGGGAGTGAGGCAGCGCGGCAACTCTGCCTGAGCGCGGGCGACAAGGTTGCTGCCGGCCGGCACCGGCCAGATGCGGACGGTCTTGTCCTTGCTCGAGGAGACGATCTGGTGGCCGTCGGGCGAGAACTCGACCCAGGTGACCACATCGGTGTGGCCCCTCAGGGACGCCAACGACTCACCCGTCCGCGCGTCGAGGATGCTGATCTCGCCTTCCGCGTTCGAAACGACGAGGCGCAGGCCGTCCGGCGAGAAGCTCGCGCTCCACACCTCTCGCTTGCCGACAGTGCGGCTCCACACCGCCCGGCCCGCTTCAGCCTCCCAGAGGCGAACGGTTCCATCGGTGCCCGCCGAGGCGATGTGGCGGCCGTCAGGGCTGAAGCGGGCGAGCATGATCGAAGTGCTGCTCGGAGCCATGGTTGCGAGCTGCCGCCCGTTCTGTGCGTCCCAGACGCTGATCGTGCCGCGCAGATGGGCCGTGACGAGGCGCCGCCCGTCAGGCGAGAACATGACGCTGTTTGCGCCGCCCTCGGTCCGCAGCGCCAACTCCTCTCGCATGGTCGCAGCGTCCCACACGCGCGTCATATCGCCGGTGCCCGATGCGGCAATGCGCGCCCCATCCGGCGAGATCGCGGCGAAATAGGCCTCCTTGGCATCTGCATTGACCCGGTTGATCTCCTTGCCCGTCTCGAGGTCCCACTGTTGGACCGACCCGTCGCCGTTCGCCGTCACGACACGCCGACCGTCGTCAGCGAGCGCCACGCTGTTGACGGATGCCCGCGGGAGGGTCCCGGCTGCGTTCAGTTCCAGTGTCGGCAACGCGCGCGCGGTCGCGAATTCCCATCGGCGCAAGGAGCCAGCGGCGGAGGCCGATACGAGCGCGCGGCCGTCAGCGGTGAAGCGCGCCATGCTCACCTCGTCCGTGTGCTCGACAAGCACGCGCGATGTCGTCGGCCGCGAGAGCAGCCAACGCCGGAACGTGCCGTCGGCACCGGCGGTGAGGATCTCGGCGCCGCCTTTGATGATCGCATGATCGAACACAGCGCCGAGATGGCCTGCAAGCTCGGCGGCCTTGGTGCCGGAGCTGCGCCAGACCTGCAGGCCTCCCTCTTCGGTCGTCACGAGGAGGAACTGGCCATCCACTGAAAAGCGGAAGGATGAAACCCCGGCCGGTGCCGCAATCTCTGCCACATAGTCGAGTTTCGCCGAGCTGAACAGAATGATGGGCCCTTCGCCAAAACGTGCGGCCAGGGCGAGCGGTCCAGCCGGTGCGATGGCGAAGGTCGACGATCTCGCGCGGGCGCGCGAGGCCTGTGTGCGGCCCGATTTCTCGGTTTCGGCCTGAACCGGGAGACCATCGGACGGTCCATCGCTGTCGAGCCGGCCGAGATACTCTCCGCTCGCCGCGCGCCAGACATGCAGGTCTCCGTTGCTCGCGACGACGAACTCTCCGTAGGGGGTGAACCAGGCGTATAGAAAGCCCGGCCGAACGAGCTGTCGCGCGGGACCTGTGTTCTGCGGGCCCGCAACCAGCGACCGGATCTCTCGACCGGTCTCGAGGTCGCTGACCACAATACCGCCATCCTCCGTCAGGGTGAGAATGTGAGGGACATGGATGGCCCGGCCGGCACGGCCTCCGGTCACCATGTGCCAGCCGACCTCACTGATGAGAGCCCCGTCCGCGGCATTCCAAACGCTCGTCTTGTGACCGGCCGACGTCATCAGCTGCGAGCCGCCGGTATCGAAGCCGGCAGCCGTCACCGGCGACTTGTGACTGCCGATCTCGGCGAGAACCTCGCCGGTGCCACCGTTCCAGAGGATGGCCTTGCCGCCGCACGGCTGCGAGGTCTGAGCGGGGTCGGTGCTCGCGCATACGGCGGTGCGTTCGTGCGTGACGACCCGTTCGCCGTCCGCGCTGTATTGGACCGTGGCAGCATGGACTGACAGCGTCCGGGTCGCGATCAGCTCGCCGCTCTCGAGGTCGAACAGGCGGAGCGACGGCACACGGTTATCGACAACGGCTGCGCGGCGCCCATCGCCGCTGATGCTGACCTCGCTGTCGTAGGTGGGGATCACCGCCATGTCGGCGATGAGCCGGCTCTCGCGAAGCCCGTTCATGGCAACGAGCAGCTCGCGATCGGCAGATTGCACGATCGATTGGACGGTCGAGGCGGTCTGGAGGCCGCGCGCATCGAGCGCCAACAGAGTTGCCGTTGCGTGATCGCCCTTGCCCGCGAGCTGGCGCGCTTGATCGAGCAGATACAGCTGTAGTGCACGGGCGCTCTTGTCGCGCTCGACACGCGCGGTCAGCTCGGCAGCCTCGGCGCGCTTCTGGCTATCCAAGGCCTCCGTGGCGCTCCGCTCGGCGGCCTTGCGCAGGTCCTCGGCCTGGGTGCGACTCGTCTCCGCCAGGGCGCGCTGCGTTTCGGCCACACGCCGCTGCTCGTCGGCGCGCTTGCCGCTTTCGGTCGCGAGCCAGGCATTGGTCGAGGCCACCTGCCACTGCCATGCGGCGGTGCCGGCGAGCCCGAACCCGATGATCGCCGCCACGACCGAGGCGAGAATCATCTGCCGTGTGCGTCGGGCGCGGTCGCGCTGGGCCTGCTCGAGGTTGGCCCGCGCGGTCTCGGCGGTCTCGCTCGCTGCGATGAACTCGCGCTGCAGCAGCGTCGGCTCCGGCGCCTCCTTCGGCCGCCGGCCGACCCACTGCTTGGCGGCGACGATGTCTTCGCCGCGGATCAGCAGCGCCTCGGCGCGATCACGGCCTTGCCAGCGCGCGGCGAGCTCGCCCAGGCGCGTGTGCTCGCGGATCCAATCGAGATCCATGTTGAGCGCCTTGGCCAGCGCCGCGAGCGCCACGCCGAACGCCTGCCCCTCGGTGAAGAAGACGTAGTTGAGCCGCTTCAGTCGCTCGGGAGTATCGGCCTCCGCGACCTGCTTTACGACGATGGGCAGGACACGCTTGCCGAGCTCCTCCGCCTTCTGCACCTCCCAGGCGCAGCGCTCCGAGGCGATTGCGTCAGGCGAAATTGCGAACACTACCGTATCGGCCGAATGTATGAGGCGGCCGAGGCGCTCTTCCCACGGCTCGCCCGGAGCGATGTCGTGCTTGTCGACGAACGGCTCGAACCCGCAGGCCTCGAGCGCGGCAACGAGACCGTCGGCGAAGTCGGTGTCCCGGCGCGAGTAGGAGATGAAGACCTTGAGCTTCTGCTCGTCGCCGGCGGAGGTCGTGCGCGGGGCCATGACGGGGCCCTGATGGCTGTTCAGGCAATCGTCCGAATGTAGTCGAAACCGGCAGCGGTGCAATCTTTGGCCCCGGCAATAACCGTCGCTCCTGAGGCCCTAGTTGCCACGTCGAGCTGCATTCCCACAATTTCACTTGAACTTCGTTCACTGTCGTGCTATCGATGTTGCGAACATTGTTCATATGCAGCCTGAAGCCCAAGAGACCACCATGACCTCGCTATCCCGCCTGATCGACCGACTGCTCGGGCCACTCGCCCGCTCAGCCGACCTCGCGGCGCCGGAAAACGGCGCGATCGCCGAGCCCGGCCGCTGGCGCGACGCGGAAAAGCGGGCAAAACTCGCCGCGCCGGACGATTGTCGTGCGCAGGGTGCGGGCGCCGGGATTATAGATTTCTCGGCGGCGCGCCGCGCACGCCCACCGCATCCGCGCGGCTCGAGCCCGGCTCGCCGCCGTGCCGCATCGTGAGGCGGCCAATTGATTGCCTGATCGTGCCTGCGCATTCGTTCAACGCCCTGCCCAAACGCTGGTGACCTCAGATGTTCGGATCGCTTCTGGCCTCGCGCCGCTTCCTGCCCGTCTTCCTCTGCCAGTTCTTCTCGGCGCTGAACGACAACTTCCTGAAGAACGCGCTCGTCATCCTGATCCTCTTCCAGATCGGCACCGCGGGCAGCGGACCGCTCGTCACGCTCGCCGGCGCGGTGCTGATCGCGCCGTTCTTCGTCCTCTCCGCGCTCGGCGGCCAGCTCGCCGACAAGCACGACAAGGCGATGCTCGCGGCACGGCTGAAGCTCGCCGAGATCCCGGTCGCCGGAATTGCCGCTCTCGGCTTCCATCTGCAGTCGGTGCCGACGCTGTTCGTCGCGCTCGCCGGCTTCGGCATCATCGCGGCGCTGTTCGGGCCGATCAAGTACGGCATCCTGCCCGACCATCTGAAGACGGAGGAGCTCGCCGCCGGCAACGCCCTCGTCGAGGGCGCGACGTTCCTTGCGATCCTGCTCGGCACCATCGCCGGCGGCCTCGCCGCCGCCGAGCACGGGCTCGACTGGCTCATTGCACCGGCGATCGTCGGCCTTGCCGTGCTCTGCTGGCTGTCCGCGCGCTTCATCCCGCCGACGGGGGCAGCCGCGCCGAGACTCGCCATTGCGACCAACCCGATCACCTCGACGCTGGCGCTGCTCGGCGACCTGAGGACCGACCGCCGCGTGTGGGTCGGCGCGCTCATCACGTCGTGGTTCTGGGTCGTCGGCATCGTCGCGCTGTCGCTGCTGCCGACGCTCGTCAAGGAGACGCTCAACGGTGCACAGAGCGTGATCACGCTCGCTCTCGTCGTCTTCACCGTCGGCATCGCGCTCGGCTCACTCATCGCCGCGCGGGCGAGCGACATGCGCCCGAACCTCGCGCTGGTGCCGATCGGTGCGCTGCTGATCGGCGTCTTCTGCCTCGACCTCGCCTGGACCATCTCGAGCTGGTCGCCCTCGCCGAGCCAGCTCGGGGCGTCGGACATCGTCGGCTCGGTCAGCGGCATGCGACTGATGCTCGATCTCTTCGCCATCGCGGCGGCCGGCGGGCTTTTCGTCGTTCCCTCGTTCGCGGCGGTGCAGTCCTGGGCGCCGGTCGACAGGCGCGCCCGCGTCGTCGCCGGCGTCAACGTCGTCAACGCCGCCTTCATGACCGCCGCGACCCTCGCGCTTGCCGGCCTGCAGCAGGCTGGGATCGGACAGCCGGCGCTGTTTGCGGCCCTCGGCGTGCTCTCGCTCCTCGTCATGGTGCTCGTGCTGCGCGCCTGGGGGCGGGACGGCGTCAAGGACCTCGCCGCGTTCGTGTTCAAGACCTTTTACGGCCTCGAGGTGAAAGGCCTCGAGAACCTCCCGGCGCCGGGCGAGCGCGCAATCATCGCGCCGAACCACGTGAGCCTGCTCGACGGACCGGTGATGCACGCGATCATGCCCGGCCATGCCGCGTTCGCGGTCGACACCGGCTGGGCGGCGACGTGGTGGGTGAAGCCGATCCTGAAGCTGATCAACGCCCATACGATGGACCCGACGAAGCCGCTCGCGACCCGCTCGCTGGTCGGCTTCATCAAGGAGGGCCAGACGCTGCTGATCTTCCCCGAGGGCCGCATCACCACCTCGGGCGGCCTGATGAAGGTCTACGACGGCACCGCGATGATCGCCGACAAGGCCGACGCCTGGGTCATCCCCGTGCGCATCGACGGGCTCGAGCGCTCGCCGCTGAGCTTCCTCAAGCGCTCGCAGACGCGCAAGGTCTGGTTCCCGAAGACGACCGTGACGATCCTGCCCCGGCGCAAGCTCACGCTCGACCCGGCGCTGCGCGGCAAGTGGCGTCGCCAGGCCGGCGGCGCGATGCTCCAGGACCTCATGGTCACCAGCGCGGTCGAGACCACAGACCTCGACCGTACGCTGTTTCAGGCGCTCACCGACGGCCGCGCCACCCGCGACACCGGCAAGATCATGGTGGAGGACCCGCTCGGCACCCGCCTGTCATACAAGAAACTGGTCGTCGGCGCGCAGGTGCTCGGGCGCAAGCTGATGCCGCTCGCGGCGGCGGGCGAGTCGGTCGGCGTGATGCTGCCAAACGCGGCAGGCGTCGCGGTGACATTCTTCGCGCTGCAGTCGACGGGCCGCGTGCCGGCGATGATCAACTTCACCGCCGGTCCGGTAAACGTGCTCGCCGCCTGCCGCGCCGCAAAGGTCAAGGTCATCCTCACCTCGCGCGCCTTCATCGAGAAGGCGAAGCTCGCCGACCTCATCGCCCGCATCGAGGCCGCAACCGATCAGCCGATCCGCATCGTCTATCTCGAGGACGTGCGCCCGACGATCACGCTCGGCGACAAGCTGCGCGGGCTCCGCCAGGGCGCCCGTCCGATCGTCGAGCGCCGTGCGAACGATCCGGCGGCAATTCTCTTCACGTCTGGCTCGGAAGGCACACCCAAGGGCGTCGTGCTCTCCCACCGCAACATCCTCGCCAACGCGACGCAGGCGCTGACGATGATCGCCGTCAACGGCGACGACAAGGTGTTCAATGTGCTGCCGGTGTTCCACTCGTTCGGGCTGACCGCGGGCCTCATCATGCCGCTGACCGGCGGGGTGCCGGTGTACCTCTACCCCTCGCCGCTCCACTACCGCATCGTGCCGGAGCTGCTCTACGGCTCGAATGCGACGATCATGTTCGGCACCGATACGTTCCTCAACGGCTACGCGCGCGTCGCCCACCCCTACGACTTCCACCGCGTGCGGCTGATCCTCGCCGGCGCGGAGGCTGTCAAGCAGCGCACCCGCGACATCTACATGGAGCGCTTCGGCGTGCGGATCCTCGAGGGCTACGGCGTCACCGAGACCGCACCGGTCCTCGCGATCAACACTCCGCTCGCCAACCGGGCGGGCACCGTCGGCCGCCTCGCGCCGCTGATGCAGGGTCACCTCGAGCCGGTGCCCGGCATCACCGAGGGCGGTCGGCTCTACGTGCGCGGACCGAACGTGATGCTCGGCTACTACCGCGCCGAGAACCCCGGCATGCTCGAGCCGCCGCACGAGGGCTGGCACGACACCGGCGACATTGTAACGGTCGATGCGCAGGGGTTCATCACGATCAAGGGTCGCGCCAAGCGCTTCGCCAAGATCGGCGGCGAGATGGTGTCGCTGTCGGCGGTCGAGGCGATGGCTGCGGAGCTGTGGCCGAGCGTCATCTCGATCGTCGTCTCGGTGCCGGATGCGCGCAAGGGCGAGCGGCTGATCCTGCTCACGTCGGATGCGTCCGCGACGCGCGAGCAGTTTTCCCGCCACGCCAAGGCGAAGGGCGCGAGCGACCTCGCCGTGCCGGCCGAGATCGTCGTGCTCGACCGCGTGCCGGTGCTCGGCTCCGGCAAGCCCGACTATGTCGGCGCGACCGAGCTCGTCAGATCGCGCCTCGCCTCGGCCCGGCCGGCCCCGGTGCCGCTCGCGACCGGGACTTAGCAGCAGGACACGCCGGCACCGGTCAGCACGACGATGCGGGTCCAGCGGTCGCGGGCGGTGGATGGCCCTGCCACGCTCCAGCCCCAGCTCCGGGAGAAGCTCCGGAGGCTGGAGTTCTAGCAGGCCACTGAAAAACCCTCCACTCGACTCGGCCGTGCGAACATGATTCCTCTCTGCCATCGGCAGGAGGGACGGGCATGCGCGGGTCGGACAGCCAGTCGGGATCGCTTTTCAGCTAC
>Ga0114938_1000087_pt1 | contig 70367 bp, 49 predicted proteins | sample AshMeaBigSpring_FD_88675 | JGI IMG/M metagenome (GOLD analysis project Ga0114938, IMG submission 88675) | Groundwater microbial communities from Big Spring, Nevada to study Microbial Dark Matter (Phase II) - Ash Meadows Big Spring | ecosystem: Environmental > Aquatic > Deep subsurface >...
GGGCCGTAAGGCTGCTGGGTGGGTGAGGGATTGGAGTGGCGTGCCGCCGTATTTCGGCGGTACAAGAACGAAAAGCCCGACCCGAGGTACGAGGGGCACCCCCAAAAAAAGAAGCGGTGAGCGCAATAGGAGGTAAGAGGTTAGCAATAAGAGGTTCTGAGTTTGGAAGTTTGAAGATTTGAGGATGATTTGTTTTGGTTTTTGGTTTCTTTCTATTTGTATGTGTTATCTTTGTATTGTATTAATATTTAATTCGTTTTAGTATTATGATGAATACTTTTGCCCCTTTTGCCAAACCATTATATGTAATGTTGAAGTCGGCTGGTTCGGCTTGTAATTTAAATTGTGAGTATTGTTATTATCTGGAGAAGGAGCATCTTTATCCTTCGGCGAAATCGCAGATGATGACTGATGTGCTGCTCGAAAACTTTATTGAGCAGTATCTTAACTCGCAAACGCAGCATGAAGTGCTTTTTACGTGGCATGGGGGGGAGGCGCTATTGCGTCCTATTAGTTTTTATAAGAAGGCTTTGGAACTTCAAAAGAAATATGGACAGGGACGACAAATTGATAACGTACTTCAAACGAATGGTACGTTGCTTAACGATGCGTGGTGTGAGTTTTTTAAAGAGAATAATTTTTTAATTGGTGTTTCAATTGATGGTCCTCAGGAGTTTCATGATGAATATCGACGGAATAAGGGTGGGCAGCCTACCTTTGTGAAGGTGATGAAAGGTATTCAGCTGCTTAAGAAACATGGTGTGGAGTTTAATGCGATGGCTGTGGTTAACGACTATAATGCGGATTATCCTGTTGAGTTTTATCGTTTTTTTAAGGAGCTTGGATGTAAATATATTCAGTTTGCTCCTATTGTGGAGCGTTTAGATACTCAAGATAATGGACTCAAACTCACTTTGCCTACGGCTGAAAATGTTCCTGTGGCTGATTTTTCGGTTAGTCCGAAACAGTGGGGTAAGTTTTTAATTGGGTTGTTTGATGAATGGTTGAAGGAGGATGTTGGTACTTATTATATTCAGTTGTTCGACTCTACCTTAGCTAATTGGGTGGGTGAACAGCCTGGCGTTTGTACTATGGCTCGTCATTGTGGGCATGCTGGTGTGATGGAATTTAATGGCGATGTGTACTCTTGTGATCATTATGTGTTCCCTGAATACAAATTGGGAAATATCAATACCGACAGTTTGGCAGGTATGATGTATTCGGAGCAGCAATTAAAGTTTGGTACAGATAAGTACGACAAATTGCCTCGCCAGTGTCGCGAGTGTGAGTTTTTATTTGCTTGTAATGGCGAATGTCCCAAAAATCGATTTGCTTTTACGAAGGATGGTGAACCCGGACTTAATTACCTTTGCGCAGGTTGGAAAATGTTTTTTGGTCACGTTGCTCCTTATATGGATTTTATGAAAAAGGAGCTGCTAGCTGAACGTGCTCCAGCAAATGTTATGGAATGGGCTAAAAGTCGTATGAAATAATTAATTGGAATGGTCGTTTCTTAGTTGTGTAATGAAAATTGTTGTCTGTTTTTTTGTCCATAAATGATATTTCGAACTAATATGTTGTTTGTTTTAACCTGATAATAGTGCTGAATTAATGGATAAGAGATATGGCGATGGCATGACATATGCTTCCGGCAAGCACAAAGAGGTGCCATACGGCATGCATGTACTCTACTTTTTTAAGCAAATAGATAATAGCTCCAAGTGTGTAGGCTGCTCCACCTGCTACTAGCCACCAAAAAATAGGCATGGCTTGTACGGCCGAAAGTACATCGATTAGGGGTTTAAAGGCTATGACAACTACCCAACCCATTGCTACGTAACAAAGGGTTTCGAACTTGCTGGCATTTTTGAGGTTGGTGAAACTAAGTATTACCCCGATAATGGCTGCCACCCAGATAATTGCAAAAAGCATCCATCCCCAGTAACTTTCGTTGCGCAACACCACCAATGTGAAAGGGGTGTATGAACCTGCTATGTGTAAGTAAATGGCGGCATGATCGAACTTGCGTAGATGTTGCTTGCGTTCTTGCTCGCGCTCAAAATGATAGAGCGTAGACGTAAGGTAAGAGGCTGTCATAAAAAGTGCGTAAACGAGGGTACTCACTATTAACCACCAATTTCCACTCGGTGAATTTTGCCAGATATAGAAGCTGAAAACGACCAATCCAAAAGGGATTCCAACAGCATGGGTTATTACATTGGCTTTCTCTTCTCGGATACTGTATCGGGACATTAGGGTTGTTTTTATTTATTATGCTGTAAAAGTACAACCATTTTGTGGAATATTAGTAACTTTGTTGAACGAAAGAGTGGTGATGGGATGATGTTGTGATGTTGTGATGGGATGATGGGATGATGTGGGGATTTTAAACGAAAAACTGAAAGCAGTTGAATGTACTTAGCCATGTATGAAATGCATGGAAAAAGATGTGGATGAGTTTTGAATAATGAGTTTTGAGTGATGAGTTTTGACAATAAAAATAAAAAAACAATTATAATCATATGAAGGCAATGATATTTGCGGCGGGCCTAGGCACGCGTTTAAAACCTCTGACCGATAGTATACCTAAGGCATTGGTGCCTATAGCTGGTAAACCACTGTTGGAGCATGTGATTCTGAAGCTGAAGGCTGCGGGATTTGATCACATACTAATAAACGTGCATCATTTTCCGGATCAGATTATTGACTTTGTGCAGGCAAACGATGATTTTGGTATTCGCATCGAAATATCGGACGAACGGGAGCTGTTGCTCGATACGGGGGGTGGTGTGAAAAAAGGGACTGCTTTTTTGGATGGTGATGAGCCTTTTTTGGTACACAATGTGGATATTTTATCGAACTTAGACATGGCTGAATTGATGCAACAACACCGCCGCACCAATCCACTGGCGACATTGGTGGTAAGCGAACGTGATACGTTTCGGTACTTGCTTTTTTCGGACGATCAACGACTACAAGGCTGGATAAACGAGAAAACTGGCGAAACTCGTCCTGCTGAACTCAAACATCCTGAGCGTTACAATAAACTGGCTTTCTCGGGCATACAAGTTCTAACACCACAAGCATTACGACTGATGGAGGGATATCCTGAAAAATTCTCGATTATGGATTTTTACTTGAACGAGGCACGCAACCATAATATTCTGAGTTTTGTGCCATCTAACTATCGTATGATTGACGTTGGTAAGCTGAATGTGTTGGACGAGGCGGAACGGTTTGTGGTGAAGTGATTAGTGATTAGATGGAGAAATGGGTATAATCGTATTTCTTGAACGCAAAAAAACAAAGCCACCATGTATCATACCATTTTTTTGTGTGTCGTAGCGACTTTGTGTCTTTGCGTTTAAATAAACAAGTTTACAAATTGAGAGAGCTATTATCTTTAAAAGGGCTATTACGACAGCCTATTTTATTCTCTGATCATTCAGGTTTTCAGATTATTTATCGGAAGCTATAAACTTATAAACTACCCCTGCGATCATAGCAGCAACAATTGGCACTAGTATAAACATCCACAATTGCGACAATGCCCAATCGCCTACAAACAATGCCTGACTAATACTACGAGCAGGATTGACAGAGGTATTGGTCACAGGTATGCTAATCAGGTGAATCAAGGTAAGAGCTAAGCCAATGGCCAAACCAGCAAAACCTTTTGGCGCACGTTCGTCGGTAGCTCCCAAAATAATTAATAAGAACATAAAAGTCATAACAAACTCCGTAACAACAGCAGCAAGTAAACTATAGTTGGCAGGCGAATGTTCACCATACCCATTGGCTGCAAAGTTTCCAATACTATTGCCATTACCTGTAGCTATTACATACAAAACTGCAGCAGCAGCAATACCGCCCAAAACTTGTGAGATAACATAAGGCAATACACCTTTGGCATCGAATCTACCTCCAGCCCATAATCCAATGGTGACTGCCGGATTGAGATGGGCACCCGAGATGTGACCAAGTGAATAAGCTATTGTTAACACAGTTAACCCAAAAGCAAGCGAAACACCTAGTAATCCAATACCAAGATGAGGAAAGGATGCAGCAAGCACAGCACTACCGCAACCACCAAGTACTAACCAAAAAGTACCAAAAAATTCAGCAATGTTCTTTTTCATGATTTTAAAATTGATTTTTAAAGGTCACATGTCATTCACGCCGTCATAAACATTGATTAGTCAATGATTGATTCTCGTGCATAATACATGTGTTTCATTGATTATTTATTAAACTCCAGCTCCAAAAAACAGGAACAGAGCATGCAATACAAACTTTGACGACTAAAAACTGATGAAAATTATTTTTTTGATTATGCTTACTATAACAATATTTCATACAATTCGATCTCACAAAGCCATCTTATTTACAGATAATTACCAATAAAAATACTTATTTCACCAAAATTCAATAAATTAAAACAGACTTTACAACGATCTCACTTGTTTGATTGGACTTATTTAAGGCTAAACAACTAATCTCGATAACATTTTATTAAGTGTAAATTGCCCAATAGTTTTAACTATATTTGCAGGCATAAATACATTAATTCGCATGAAAAAATGGTCAACGCCCCTACTAATCATGAGTTTAGCAGGGCAATTAATTGCTCAAAACAACATCAAAGACTCCGTACAACTGAATGAAGTGCTGGTTACAGGATCCAAAATTGAGCTATCGCGTAAGTTAATACCGCTTTCAGTATCTCAAATTAACCGAAATGAGATAGAGCAAACAGGTGAAATAAATATCCTTCCTTCACTAAACTCGTTCATACCAGGCTTATTTGTAACTCAACGCAATGTGCTCGGTTTTGGAGTCGCTACTGGGGGCTCGGGTGCCATTACCATGCGTGGCATTGGTGGTGCTCCCAACACCGAAGTCCTGATGCTGATTGATGGACATCCGCAATACCAGGGCATTTTTGGTCACCCACTCGCCGATGCGTATGTGGCATCGGATGTGGAGAAGGTGGAGGTGATACGTGGACCGGCTTCCTTGCTCTATGGCTCCAATGCCATGGGGGGCGTAATTAATATTATTACCCGTAAAAATAACAAAGAGGGCTTTAGTGGCAACCTGGGGGCATCATACGGAACGTACAACACCCAAAAATATTATGCAACGCTGGGCTTTAAAAAAGACAACCTGAGCGTGTTTGCATCGGTCAATCACGACCAAACAGATGGTACACGCACCAATACCGACTTTAACATAACCAACGGCTATGCCAAGGTGGGCTACGAACTAAACAAGCACTTAACAGTGAATGCCGACTTTAGCATAGCCGACTATAAAGCCAATGACAATGGCCCTGTAGGAAGCCCCAAGCCTTTTAACATCGATATACAACGTGGAAAAACAGCCATCTCGCTCGAGAATAATTTTACGAACAGCAGTGGTGCCCTGAAAGTGTATCACAACTTTGGTGAACACAGCCTTTCGGATGGGTTCCACTCTACCGACCGCAACAGTGGTGTGATGCTTTACCAAAACTTTAAACTGAAAACAGGTACGCTTATTACCATAGGCACCGATTGGAAACAATATGGTGGTAAGGTGAATCAAACGGCTATCAAAGATTCGCTAATCACCCTCAACGAACTCGCGGCTTATGCCTATGCACAACAGGAGCTAGCTGGAAAACTCACACTTAGTGCTGGCATCCGCGCCGATCATCACTCCGAGCGTGGAACCGAGCTCGTGCCTATGGTTGGTCTGTCCTTCTACCCCTCAACCAACACCACACTGAAAGCATCGGCCTCGAAGGGCTTCCGTAACCCTACGCTGATGGAGCTTTACCTCTACGCACCCAACCCAAACTTAGACCCTGAGCGAATGATGAACTACGAGCTAAGCTGGCTGCAAAGTGCGTGGGACAACAAAATAAAATGGGAACTGACACTTTATAAGGTAAAAGGCGAGAACCTGATTCTGGTAGTCGTGCCACCAACACCGCCGATGCGGCAGAATGTGGGTAGTTTCGACAACAAAGGGTTGGAGTTTTCGGCGAAGGTAGCAGTTACCAAACAGCTGATGATACACGCTAACTACAGCTACCTGGATTTGAAAAAGCCGGTGGTGGCAGCTCCCCGTCAGCAGCTAAACCTAAGTGCAAACTATCGTTACAAAATATGGGATTTCAACACCTCGCTGCAATACATCGAAAAGCTATATACCTCGATACCTGCTAATGCTAGCCTTGCCCCAAGCCTGCAAGCAGACTACCTTCTTCTCCATGCACGCATCGCATGCAGCCCCCTCAAAAACCTACAGTTATTTGTTGCCGGCAATAACCTCCTCAACCAATCCTACGAAATCAACAAAGGCTACCCCATGCACGGCATCAACTTCAATGGCGGTGTGGGGTATCGGTTCTGATTGAGTTAGTGAACTCCTACGGAGTTCGGGCCAGGGATGTGGTACATCCCTGCCCCCCAGTAACACTGGGGGTTATGCACAGTAAACTCCTACGGAGTATCAGGGAAATGAGCTGATGTCATACATACAAGGTCAGAAACCTTGACTATATGTAACCCTCGGTGCAACTGAGGGTGTATGGAGTTGAGTTAGTGAACTCCTACGGAGTTCGGTCAGGGATGTGGTACATCCCTGATCCCCAGTAATACTGGGGGTTATGCACAGTAAACTCCTACGGAGTATCAGGGAAATGAGCTGATGTCATACATACAAGGTCAGAAACCTTGACTATACATAACCCCCAGTGCAACTGAGGGTCGGATGAAATCAAGAGCTGATGACATACATACAAGGTCGGAGACCTTGACTATACATAACCCCAAGTGCAACTGAGGGTGTATGAAATCAAGAGCTGATGACATACATACAAGGTCGGAGACCTTGACTATACATAACCCCCAGTGAAACTGGGGGGAGGGAGTAAAAAGACAACCAACAACTCCGTAGGAGTTGACTAATAACAAACTAACAATCAAAAACAATACAAAATGAACAGTTACAGACAGGTACTTTACCACATCGTTTTTTGCACATACAAGCGCAAAAACACATTGCCAATCGACAAACACGAAGAGCTTTATAAGTATATGTGGGGGGTCATTAAATCACACAAAGGTACACTCTATCGGATTAACGGAGTCGAAAATCACATACACATTTTATGCGATTTACATCCAACCGTGTGTTTGTCCGATCTAATTAAAGACATGAAAGTTGGCTCAAACCTATGGATTAAGCAATCAGGAAAATTCCCCAACTTCGAATCGTGGGCCGAGGGATATTTTGCTGCGACCTATAGCAACAGAGATAAGGAGATGATAATAAACTACATAAAAAAGCAAAAAGAGCATCATCATGTAACTACTTTTGAAGACGAATACAAGGCTTTGCTCGATGAGCATGGGATTGATTGGGATGAGAAGTATGTTTTTGATTGAGTTAGTGAACTCCTACGGAGTTCGGGTTAGGGATGTGATACATCCATGACCCCCAGTAATACTGGGGGTTATGCACAGTGAACTCCTACGGAGTATCAGGGAAATGAGCTGATGACATGCATACAAGGTACAAGACCTTGACTATACACAATCCCCCGTGAAACTGAGGGTCAGATGAAATCAAGAGCTGATGAACTACATACAAGGTCGGAGACCTTGACTATACATAACCTCCGGTGAAACTAGGTATGGAGTGAAAGTAAGAGCTGATGACATATATACAAGGTCAGAGACCTTGACTTTACATAACCCCCAGTGCAACTGGGGGGGATAAGAGACATAGTAAATCTCAACTCCGTAGGAGTTGACTAACAACAGTAAACTCACACGGAGTTAGGGAAGATGTATCTGTGAGAGCCTGCACCAGCTCGTCTACCTACATCAAGTGATTCAATAGGTACATTTTGCCTATTAATAGGTATTAAATGGCTTTAAAATATGTGTGATCTTTGCATCGGAATTAATTTATTTAACAACGATGATCAATCTACGTATTTTTTTTGGCTTACTTTGTACCTGTCAATTGGCTTTTGGTTTGATGGCTCAAACATCGATACAGAGCAACACAACACTGCAAGGAAAAGTGTTGGGCGAGCACAAGCAAGGACTTGAATTTGCACAGGTGTACCTCAAAGGGAGCGGGTATGGAACGACCACGAATCAACAGGGTGAATTTACCTTAAAGGCTAAAGCCGGCTTATATATCCTTTGTGTACAAATGACTGGCTATAAGACGGTAGAAAAAAACATTGAACTCAAAGAACAGAACAAACAGCTGTTGTTTATCCAACTGCACGAACAACACACCGAACTGAATGAACTAACAGTGTCGGCCAAACCGATGAGTAAGCGGATACAAGAGTCGGCCTACAATGTGTCGGCTGTGGATGCCTCGGCACTGCAAAATACCAACCTCGACGTGGCTCATGCACTGAGCAATGTAACGGGCGTAAAGGTGCGCGAAACGGGTGGTGTAGGTTCTCAGATGCAAATTTCAGTAAATGGCTTTTCGGGTAAACATGTCAAACTGTTTGTAGATGGAGTGCCTATGGAGGGGATGGGCTCGGCTTTTAGCATGAGCAATATGCCTATCAACCTGGCCGATCGCATTGAGGTGTACAAAGGTGTGGTGCCCATCGGGCTCGGTAGCGATGCTTTGGGTGGAGCTATCAATGTGGTGACGAAGCAAAAAATGCAGAGCTACCTCGACGCATCCTATTCCTATGGATCGTTCAACACGCATCGCTCCAATGTGAATGCGGGCTATCGATCAAAAAAAGGTTTTCATGTAGAACTCAATGCCTTTCAGAATTATTCGGACAATAACTACACGATAAGCAATGCCGTTAAAAACCTCACAAACGGACAAATTGATCTGTCGAAGCCAGAGAAGATCAAACGTTTTCACGATCAATACCACAGCGAAACAGGCATTCTGAAAGTAGGGCTTGTCGATCAGCCGTTTGCCGACCGACTACTGCTATCGATGAATGTGAGTAAAAATTACAAGCAGCTTCAAAACGGTGTGATTCAGAATGTTGTTTTCGGTCAGAAATTTCAACGCAATCAATCGTATATGCCTTCGTTGATTTATCAAAAAGCGAATGTATTCACCAAGGGATTGCATCTAAACCTGACAGGAAATTACAACTACAACATGCGACAAAACGTAGATACAGCTACCTACGAATACAATTGGCGAGGCGAAAAGCGTTTTACAAACAAGCTTGGCGAACAAAGTTATCAGGATTCAAAATACGGCGAAAACAACTGGAACAGCACCTTCGGCGCTACTTATCGCCTCGGCGATGGGCATTTGTTGGCCATCAACAATGTGTTTACATCCTTTAACCGCAACACCATTCAGCTAGGCAAAGAAGCATCCACCATTACCCCAAGCGACACCATGCCCAAGCGCGCCGATAAAAACGTGTTAGGAATTAGCTATCGCTTGAGTGTATCGAATCGATTCAATGCAACCGCCTTTGTAAAACATTTCTATCAATACAGCATCGGGCCGCAACAATCCAGCACATCGAGTTCGGTGTACAAATTGACATCGGGAAGCTTTGATGCCACCGGTTACGGAGCAGCAGGTACCCTTTTTCTATCCGACATTCAAGTAAAACTCTCGTACGAACAAACCTACCGCCTACCAACCGACACCGAGCTTTTTGGAGATCAGGATTTGGAACGAAGCTCACTGGGGTTAAAGCCCGAAGATAGCGACAATTACAACGCAAGCATCTCCTTTGAGCACTTATTTGCCCAAAAACACTTCGTACTAGTGGATGCCGGCTTTGTATATCGAGATGTAAAAAACTACATCAGTCGTGTAATTGAGTCAGCATCAAACAAGTATTATGCAACCAATATCAATCATGGAAAAGTAAGCAACTGGGGCGTGAGTGCAGAAGCGCGCTATCAGTATAAAAAAATGATCGCACTGGGGGTTAACTTCAGTTATCAGGATATTCGCGATGCTCAGAAATACAATCAGTTGGGCAATGTCAGTGCAAGCTACAACGAACGAATCCCCAATCAGCCCTACTTTTTTGCCAGCAGCGATTTGAATTTATTTTTCAACGACCTACTACAGAAAGGAAATCATCTGACGCTCACATACGGTAATCATTACGCCTACGAATTTCCGCTACATACAGCTAGTCTGGGGGCCTCACGTACCAAGATGATGGTGCCTACACAGTTTTCGCACGATGCATCGGCCACTTACAGCATGCTCAAGGGGCGTTACAACCTCACACTCGAATGCCGCAACCTGACCAATGCCATGCTGTACGACAATTACAGTTTGCAAAAACCAGGAAGAGCATTCTATCTCAAAATGCGCTATTATGTCAGTCATTCAACAAAAAAATAAATTCTTCATAAATCAATCCCATGAAACAGAAATTCTACTTTATGCTGGCCATCGTTGTCAGCCTCCTCGTTGCATCGTGCGACAAGAACGATTCCGTTGAAATCAAACAAGTAGGTGCCTATGCCCTGATCGGTTCGAGCACGACTGCCAGTTATGTACTACAATCGAACCAACTCGATACAGGCAAAGTATCCATCATCAACAATGGTATTGAATCAGCATCTGCTACCGTATGGTGGTTTCATGGCGACAAATACCTGTATCGCTTGGTGTACAATCAGGGCAATGCAGGTACAGGAACCTCCTTTGCAGTTGACTCAGCAGGTAGCATCTACCAACGCAACATCGCATTCGAAATCACCAATCGCTTTACCACCTATGGCAATTATGGCCCATATATCATTACTGCTGCCGCAGGAGCTACCGCTCAAAAAGATGCTGCAGGCAATGCACAATATGGTGTTACATTTACCTATATCAATACCAAAGAACAAACCCTTACCACCAAAACCATACCCACCGAAGGTTATTTAGGCACTGGCGAGTACGTTACTTTTTCGGGAATCGTAGAGTCGGATGGAAAAATATACACAGGCGTTTGTCCGGTAGGTTATAGTGCGTATGGCGTTGCCAAAGGTTATGCCTCGGCCACATCTACCAAAACAATTTACAAGGATAGTGTGTGGGTAGCCATTTACAACAACGAGTCGATGGAAAACCCCATCATCCTGCGAGACAACCGATTAAGTTTAGCCACCAGTCGTTTTAACTCACAATATTACTCCAACCTGGCCTTAACCGACAAAGGCGACATCTATGTATTTTCGGCACGAAACGACACCACCAGCACCAAGCCATCGGGCGTTATCCGCATCAAAAAAGGAGCTACAAGCTTTGATAAAGATTTCTATATTAACATTGAAGCCCTTTCGGGTGGATTGCGCATGTACAAAGCATGGCACATAACGGGCGACTATTTTGCCTTACAGATGTATTCGTCGCGTACGGCAGCCAACAACGACACCCGCAACCTGGCTATTCTAAACGTAGCCACGAAAACACTCACCTTCGTCACCGGGCTACCCGACATGGCTGTACGCGGTGCTTTTGCCAAAACAGCTTTTGTGGAGAAAGGTAAATTTCACCTACCCATACCCACCACCAATGGCAGTAGCTATCCAGCCGTGTATGTAGTCAATCCAGTTACCGCCACCGCATGGAAAGGCATCACCCTGAACGATGCCACAACACTCGATGCAGTTGGTAAATTATCATTTTACAAACAATAAACGATGAACAAACTACTAGTTATCATAATAATACTGTGCAGTATAAACCTGTTTGCACAGAAAAGCACCAACAGCTTACACAACACCGAGTTTTGGAAAGGAAACCCAAGCTTGGAGTTATTGAAAACAGAAATTGCGAAAGGAAACAACCCCTTGGAAGGTAATCAGATGCACATGGATGCTGCAACATTGGCAATCAACAACAACGCATCCACCGAAGTGATTCAATTCTTACTAAGTCAACCCGGAATAGAGTTAAACAAGGCTGGCCATGAAAAACGCACCTATCTACATTGGGCAAGTATGCGTGGCAATGTAGCTATTGTTGATTTTTTAATTAAAAAAGGAGCCAATATTCAGGTGGAAGACGAGCACGACTTGTCGCCTCTGTATTTTGCCATCAACAATGGATCGTGTAGCAAAGAGCTAATCGACTTATTTCTAAAAGCTGGCCTCGATCCGCAAAAGAAATACAAAGACGGTGCGAATCTACTTCTGATAGCTGCCCCTTTCGACACCAACTTGGAAATATGCAATTACCTGACGAGCAAAGGTATTTCAATCCAGAGTGTCGACGACCAAGGAGCAACAGCAGTAGACTACGCTGCCCGCAAAGGCAACATCGCTGGGATGAAAGCCCTGCTTGACAAAGGAGTAAAAGGCACCAACCAAGCCTTGCTGATGGCGGCTCAAGGCACTCGCCGTGAAGCCAATGGCGTGGACGTATACCGCTACCTGATTGAAGCGTTGAAACTAAAAACCACTGTAACCGACAAGGCCGGCAATAGCCCCCTGCATCTCATTACCCGCAAACAAAATCAGGCAGAAGTAGCTGCCTACCTCCTCTCGAAAGGCGCTGATGCCAATGCACGCAATGTCGATGGCGACAATGTGTTGATGCTCGCCGCTGCTGGTCGCGATACCGAGCTTGTGAAAACAGTGCTCCCACACACCAAGCAAATCAACACCCAAAACAGCAAAGGCGTATCTGCTCTTTGTGCCGCTGTTGCCAATTCAAACATCGAAATCATTCGCTTGCTAATTGACAACAAAGCCGACATACAAGTAACCGACAAGGCCGGTAATCACCTGGGTTATTACCTGATGCAATCGTACCGAGCAGCAGGTGGTCGAGGAGGAAGAGCAGCTGGCAATACTCCGCAACAATCGCCGCTGGATGCCTTTAACGAAAAGCTTCAACTGCTTCAAAGCAAGGGCTTAGAGCTTAGCTCGCCACAAAAAGACGGTAGTACCCTGCTACACTATGCAGCAACCAAGGGCGATGTACAACTTGCAAAAAGCATTTATGCTCTGGGAGGCATAGACATCAACGCACAAAACGACGATGGACAAACGGCTTTGCACCGTGCTGCCATCACCGCGCAAAACGATCAGATTCTAAAATACCTGCTCAGCATAGGTGCCGACAAAACGATAAAAACGAGCTTCGACGAAACAGCCTACGACTTACTAAAAAACAACGAATACTTCAGAAAACAAAACATCGACAGTTCGTTTCTGAAATAAATGATTCTCACTAGAACCATAGATTAATTAATGTATAACAAATGAAGAAAATAATTCTAATCATAGCAATTTCCCTGATGATATTACTCAACCTCCAAGCACAAGGCAGAGGCAATGCAGTATATCAGGAAGTTAAAAACAAGGATGTGATAAACAGCGTATTCCCAAACGCTCAGAAAATTGAGAAAGAAAATGCTTTTTGGTTTAAGATAGTGGATGCCAACCAGAAACAGCTCGGCTACGCCCTATCGAGCATGCCTTATTGCAAAGAGGTGATTGGTTACAACGATGCAACCCCAGTGCTTGTTATTACCGACACCAAACTGCGCATACTAAAAGTTCAACTACTCTCGCACTGGGAAACAGCTAGCTATGTACAACGCCTCGAAACCAAGGGATTCTTTAAGCAGTGGAACGGAAAAAGCTTCAAGCAAGCCAAAAACCTTCACATCGATGGATACACTGGAGCTACCCTCACTGCCAAAGCGGTGGATAAAAATGTGCAGTTTTTATTAGAGAATGGACTTAAAAATTTACCAACTAAAAAATAATGAACCAATCAATCGTTATAAAAGCACTCCTAGGGGTGCTTTTTGCAGTTTTTGCAATAACCAACACACAAGCCCAAAATACCGACGATGGATTTGCCGCGCTCGATGGGCAAAGTACCACAACCGATAGTGCAACTTTGCAGCACAACAACATCGAAACAGATTTCGCCGATACCGAAGTAACAACCCCCGACACCGAAAGCAGCACCGTCTATCCACTTATCGAGATTGGAGGCGCCACCATCCTGCTGTATTTTATCACCTGGCTACTCAGCAAAACCCGATTTCTCAAAACCACCACCCATCGTAAAATATGGAATGTCGTGTTGCTCGTAGCATTTCTGGTATCAGGGCTGTTAGGCCTCATGCTCGTTGTACAAATTAACTACAATGTTATGGCTACTTGGTATAGCACCTTTATGTGGCTGCATGTCGATTTTGGCATTGTCATGGCCATCATCTCCATCTTCCACGCTTGTTGGCACACCAACTACTACCTAACCCTCTTTAAGAAAAAGAAGTCGTAAAACAAAGCCCCAATAGGTTTGAAGGACTATTGGGGCTTTGTATGTGTCTGATTTATAAATATAAATAATGATTATTTAGTCTGCAATTAGGCTTTATTTGTACAATCGTAAGCCCACAGTTAGATCAATTCGACTTAGACTTTCATAGTTATCTTTGCTTAGTTTTATGCGTTCAGTTGTAACACCATCAGATATTTTGTATTGAAATAAATTTCCGGTCAAGAAAGTAAGCTGAAAACCCAAAGCAAGGTTTTTAGACAATCCGATATCATAACCAAAATCGCACAACAGCCCTACTGTAGAGCCCGTTATTTTGTAGTTGTTAATCATCTTATTGTTATTTTTCAGGCCTAAATAACCGACTGCGAAGTTCAATACACCTGCATTTTTTTTGTTTTGATTCAAATACCGTGTTGAAAGCATGGGACCAATAAACGAAATATGAATATCGTCGCTCATATCCCCTTCCAAACGACTACCATCCTGCATTTGTATGTAGATGTTATCTATCTGATTGGAGGTATGAAAATAATTGTATTTTAGTCCGAAGCCAATAGGTTCTGAAATGTAATATGTAAAGTCGGCCGCAAGCACCGTACCCCACTTCATTTCCTTCACATAGTTCTGAAAATCATCTGGAACGGCATCGCTTACACGTGCTGTTTGATAACCCCTTCCAATATTAAATGCCAAACGAAAACTTGGATAGTCTTTAACTTTAGATAAGTTAATTGAATCCAATTCACTATGTGGATAATAGTTGTAATGATAATCTTTCACGGCCCATTTAGCCAAAAGCGTATTCCGAATTTCATTTTTATGTTTAAAAATAAAATAAATATAATCAGGCTTGATCTTGGTTATTTTACATTCGATAGAATCGCCTTGAGTGGTTACAATTAAATCCTGAGCTGCTATCAGTTGCAACGAGAACAGAAAAGTAAGAAATAGAAAAACTTTTTTCATTATTATTTGGTTTTGATTGTTTGAAATTCGGTTTCACCAATTTTTCGATCGAAAAGTTCCATGGTAGGTCGACCTACAAAGGCTCCCATCGCTATTCCACAACGGATGTAGTATGTTTTTCCCATTTTTAAATCAACAGGAATGATTGCTTTCGACTCGGTACGAGCCCAAATGCTGTTTAGTCCATCTTTTCGGATATGTAATGTGGTTTTAAAGTTGTTTTTTACTCTACAGATTACTGAATCGCCCAAGTGTAAATCGTAACTTACCAAAGCTCCAGCACCACTAGAACGGTACACATTTACAATTGCATAATCCACATCAAGAATTACTTCTTCTTCCTGTTTCGGTACAAAACTTTCGATATTAGCAATTTTGAGTACAGATGCTTTGATGCGATGACAAGTGGAGTTAAAACCAGGAAGTTTATGTTCTTCAATTTTTATAGCATTACCACCTACTTTGCGCGCCTCCGTTTTGGCCATGTCGAGCACCAAAGCATAATCGCAATTAGTTGTAAAACCAGAATCGCCTATCTTCAACACACCCAACACCTCTGCATTCTCAGGTTTTTGTTGATTAAGTTCAATAACAACAACATCTTGTTTGAAATCTAACGGAGGTAGATTGGACTGAATATTTCGAGTCACTTTGGGGTTACATGCACTTAAAAGAATAAGTGCGAAAACGAGTACAATTGTTTGAATTTGATTAATTTTCATAAGGGTGATTCTGTTTTATGTTTTTTGCGTCGCAAATATATACATTTTTTGCATGCATTTAACATTGATGTGTGGTGTTTTATCGTAAAGAACACACAAATAATATGTTTTTTTTGTGATTTAGCCGTATTTTTGCTTGTTTATACAAAACTATTACAATTGAGTAATTGATTTTAGCACTAAAGGTCAACTGATTAAAATTATTTTAGTAATTATATTGTTCTGTTGTGATTATTTTTTACCTTTGGGGTAATTTTAAAAAAAATGGCGGAGGCGAAGGAGCAGAATACGCAAGGTCTCAAGATGATTATCTACAAAAATACAAACCTAAAAATATTGTACGAAATGAAAATATCTAAAATCAAGCAAAACCTCACTTTATGCTTGGCTATGATTGTGTCTTTGGTCGCTGCGGTGGAGGCGGGTAATTTAGTGAATAGCAGACGCACAAGTGCGCACACCTATATCTACAAACTGACCGACAAAGAAGCAAGCACCATCAACCGCAAAGGGCTTGACCAACTTGATTCTACTTATTTTCATACCCTTGTCGACGAATATCCTACCGATAGTGTTTATCGCAAAAAGTTGGCCACAGGGCATTACTTACGATCGTATAGCAAAGGAAACAAACAACAGATTTCCTATGAGTTTGTGCCTGATTTTGATGTGAAAATACTCAACAATACCTCCGACTTATGCGTGCGGGTTTACAGTCTGAAAGGTGATATTATTCACCATGCAAAAGTGAAAATTGGTTCAAAGTCGCTGCGCTACGACTCCAAAACCCAAAGCTACCTCGATAAGAAATCGAACCGCCAGGGGAAGTTGGTGGTACAAGTAGGCGACGTCAAAAGTTTCTACGAGTTGAAACGAAATCAAAACAATCCCTACCTGAAGCGAGTGTATGCAAAAACCATGTGGACACGACCCATGCGCTATGTTTGGCAGCCGGTAAGTTATATTGTTAGTTTGCCTTTCGATGGTGTAAAATCGCTGATCAAAGGTCGTGCTTATGGCTCAATTCGTCGCACAGGTTGGTATTTTCAACGCATGAGCTCTAAAATTAACGATTGGTATTACCGCGAATACCAAAACGATTTACACTACAAAGGCTACCTCGTTTTAAATAAACCAAAATACCAACCAGGAGATACCGTAAAACTAAAAGCTTATTTGGTTAGCAAAAAAGGCTCGCCCTTAAAAAAAGAAGTGCAAGTTTCGTTGTTCAACGGAAAAAAGAAAGTCAAACTCACTACTCTAAAACCCTACTATGCTGGAGCATATGAATACAGTTTTTACCTTCACGATTCGCTTGAGCTAAAGCTGGATCAGCATTGCTATGTCTCGATTGAAGAGCTTGATGGTGACGAATACATTGATTCGCAATTTAAATACGAAGCTTACGAGCTGAATAATGTTCGCTTGGAATTTCGCACCGATGGCGATAAACAATATAGTGGAAAGCCTTACAAGGTGTATGCCAAAGCCGTGGATGATAACAATCTAAATGTGCAGGACGGCAGATTGGAGCTTACACTAACAACCCAACAGGTTCACAAACTTTATAACCCATATCGCTTTGTGCCCGATACCTTGTGGCGCTACAACACCAAATTAAAACCATCTGGCGAAACAGAAGTTGAAATACCGGACTCAATACTTGGAGCAATTGATTTGAGCTACAATATACATGCGCGCTTATTAAGTTCCGACAATAAAAGCGCTGATCAAAAACGCACTATCAACTATTTTCACCAAAGCAGTGAATTTGAGTTTCATGTTGTCGGCGATTCTGTTTCTGTTAAGTTCATCGAAAATGGCATTCAGAAATCCAAACAAGGCAACTTAGTAGCCTGCGACTTTTTTGGGAATGAAACCAACTTGGGCTCCATCACTGCGCCCTACAAATTTCCACTTAATGCGTTTTACAACAACTACAAAGTTCGTTATCAAGATACCTTTAATCAGTTTCAGGTTCGTTCAGCCTCGACTGGCGTACAATGCAACACCAGCCGAACCGCCGACTCGGTATTTGTATCAATAAGTAACCCACGTAAGCTCAATTTGGTTTACAACATTTACCGCTACAACACCGAAGTGTATCGAGGTACGGGTACCGAACTGGATTACAAACGCGCCACCAAAGCCAAACAAAACTACTATGTTTCGGTACGTTACTTATGGGGAGGGCAAATCAAAGAAGAAACCTACAGTATTCCTTACGTCGAAAAAGCACTTAACCTAAGCGTTAATCAACCTGGCTTGGTATATCCAGGACAAAAAACAGCCATGGAAGTTACCGTAACCGATCAAGCTGGCAAGCCGGTGAAAAATGTTGACCTGACAGCCTATGCGCTTACTAGTAAATTCAAGTACAGTCCTCCTAGAATCCCATCATTCGACAAAGCAAAACCTGTTAAGGCCTTAATTAATAATTTCCGCTTACATTTCCCGAAGATAAACGATACAAGCAGACCTCTTAATTACAATGCATGGAAAACCTTGGCCGAGATCGACTCCATTGAATATTACCGCTTTTTGTATCCTGGCGATAGCATCTATCGTTCCAAACACAAAACAAGCGATCGGATTACACAGTTCGCCCCTTTTGTAGTTTCCAACAAAGGCGAAGTTTTGCCTATACATGTTATTTATGTCGACAATCGTCCTGTTTATTTTAGCTGGGCTACCAACCAGCCTCCCTATTCGTTTGCTATTAGTCCGGGTACACATCAAATACAACTACGACTATACAATAAAACAATGGTTTTGAATAATGTCGTATTCGAAAAAGGCATTAAAACCATTCTAAGCATACCCGAAAATATTCGAATTAAAGGCGTGTGGATAGAGAAAGCACCCACAATCCTAAGTCCTTTTGAGCAAGAGAATCTCAACAAATACACCTTTCCCTATCGATCGAATTACAAGAAAAGCTATCCATACATAAAAGACAATAACAGCTTTCAACCTTTAAGTTCGGTGCCTGAGCAAAGAGAGTTCTTCGCTGGCCCCGTATCAGGAAGTATCAAATCAGGTGTTGTTGATGGCTTTAGTATTAACTTTGAGCACGAACCAAATTTTGAATATGAAATAGCTCCAGCACTAGTAAAAATGCGCGACGTGAAAGATGAAAACATGCCTAGCAGACATCAATTATTCTCAGGCAATCATTTGCAAAATCTGCACGACTCGGTACTTACCGAAAAGGCATATACCCAAATGAAACGCCGAAGTGATACGATAAGTTACGAAAACGACATGCGCAACCGCCGATATTACAATACCGGTGCTATTGGATCGTGTAAATTACAATTTACACTCAACCAAAATAAAAACTTGAAAACAAATCCGCCATTAAATATCGTGTTGATGCGTTACGATACACCCTACTTTTCGCAGGTTTTTGGAGGTTTCACCCGAGTGATTCATGATTTAAAGCCAGGGTTTTATAAACTGATATTTATGTATCCAGGCACAGCACACTTTGTAACCGAATACATTGATGTAAAAGCCAATGGCAAAACATACCTCACTATCAATGAACCCGACAAATTAATTAAAGATGAGTTTTCGCTTACCATCAAAGAGTTGATAGCCAAATATGTATACGAAGGCCAACAGCCACATGTAAATAAAACGCAACAACAAACAGCCATTCACGGTAATTATCTAAAAGAATACCCTTACACAGGCGAAGGCAGCATCGTAACCGGACATGTGTATGATGAAAAGACCAAAGAGTCACTTATAGGAGCAGCTATTCTTGTTGAGGGAACAAACTTAAGCACTGTAAGTGATTTCAATGGGCAGTTCAAACTCAAGATACCTAAAGATAAACACTTACTAAAAGTGATGTATGTGGGGTATGAGCTAAAAATAATTGATCTTCGTAAGGCTAAAACGATCAACATTGGTTTAAATTACAATCAAACTGCTTTAGAAGAACTTGTTGTTGTTGCATACGGTTCTCAGAAAAAATCAACCGTCACAGCATCAATTTCAACGGTTAGTAACTCTTTTCAAGGTCGGCTAGCAGGTGTGTCGTCGAGCAAGAGTAATTCACTTACCATCCGAGGTATTAGCGCCATGAATGGAGGAGCGAATACACCCGTGATTGTTATTGACGGTAGCATTTACAGCGGCGACCTGAGCCTACTCGACCCTGCGCTTATCGAGTCGATGGAAATATTGAAGGATGAAAATGCCACTGCACTTTATGGCTCACAGGCGGCTAACGGGGTGGTTTTAATCACAAGCAAAGGCAATGCCCTGCGCACTAAGTTGGCCAAAAACAACAAGGGAGCATCTTTCGACGAAGCCTTTGTGGAGGCTGCCTCCAAAGCCAATACTTTGCGCTCTCATTTCTCCGACTATGCCTACTGGCAACCACGCCTCAGAACCGATGCACAAGGCAAAGCGCGTTTTGAGGTGACTTTCCCCGACGATGTAACCAACTGGCAAACGATGGTACTAGCCATGAATGGCAAAAAACAAAGCGGACATAGCAGCAGCAATATCAAAGCCTACAAACCGCTGATGGCTCAGCTTGCTGTGCCCACATTTCTGAGTGTTGGCGATAGTTGCCGTGTGATTGGCAAAACGCTCAACTACCTGCCCGATAGTGCCAAAGTGAGTCGCGACTACGCAATCAATGGACGCACAACCAGCCTTGCAGCCAACTATTGCTCCGATGCTTTGATCGACACCATCGCCTTGCGCGTACCTGCCGACTCCCTGGTGATGCAATACACACTTCGCAAATCCGATGGATACTTTGATGGCGAAAAACGAACTGTGCCGGTTTACCCCGTAGGTCTGGAGGAAACAAAGGGATCTTTCTATCTCCTCGATAAAGAGCAAACCATCAACCCACAGTTCGATCCGTCCAAAGGCAAAGTTACCCTTTATGCCGATGCCGATTATTTGGAATTGTTGGACAAAGAAGCAGCTCATTTACTACGCTATCAATACAATTGCAACGAACAAATGGCTTCGAAACTGATAGCCATGTTATCCGAACGCATCATCTTGAAATACAAAAACGAGAAACCGAAACACGAATCCGAAATAAACCGACTCATTACCCTCTTGCTTAAAAACCGCAACAAACAAGGGCTATGGGGATGGTGGCCTACTGGCGACACTCACTTTGTGTTTAGCCTCCATGTACTGAAAGCATTGAAACAGGCTAAACAAGAGGGCTTTGAAGTAGCAATAGACAACACCACCCTTGCCATGAACTGCGTATCCGAACTCCAAAGCGACACACTGATTGTGCTCGACAAGCACTTGGCTTTGCTTCGCATACTCAAAACATTCGATTGCAAGATTGATTACCAAGCATACATCATGGGCATTGACACCCTTAAAAATCTGTCCATCAATGAGCAACTGCAACTTATCGAACTTAAACAACAATGTGCTCTCCCTTACAACAGCACCCTGCTTGCTAAGCTTCGCCAAACAACTCTCTTTGGCAATGTGTATTATGCCGACAACGACGACCACAATGCGCTGATGAGCAATCATATCCGCAACACGCTTATAGCCTATCGCATTCTACGTGCCGAAAATAAACCCGATAGCGTGCTGGCACCAATTCGTCGTTATTTCTTAGAAACAAAAAAAGACTGCGCGTGCTGGAATACCTACGAAACGGCTCAGATACTTCAAACTATTCTGCCCGATGTATTAAAGAATAAAACCAAATGGGAAAAATCTGAGCTCGTCATTCGAGGCGATATCAATCAAACCGTGAGCGAGTTCCCATTCCAACTGAGCCTTGCGCCCAATTCCAAAATCAGCATAAGCAAAAAAGGATTCGATGCGGTGTACCTCACAACCCATCAGCACGAATGGAACAAAAACCCACAACCCAAGGCCGACCATTTTGTTATCAGCACCCAATTTGAACACAAAAGCAACACCCTACAAGCTGGCAAACCCGTAAAACTAAAAGTAACTGTGCAAGTTAAAAAAGATGCCGACTACTGCATGATCAAAATACCCATCCCCGGAGGCTGCTCCTATGCCAGCAAGTCCGAAGGCTACCGATGGAACGAATACCGCGAGTACTTCAAAAACGAAACCATCATCTACAGTCAGAAGCTCACCAAAGGCGTATATCATTACGAAATAGACCTTCTGCCCCGCTTTAGTGGCACATTTACGCTAAATCCAGCCAAAGTGGAGTTGATGTATTTTCCTGTGTTTAACGGAAACAACGAACTAAAAACCATTGAGGTAAGATAGTGACACTAAACCCCCAGTTATATTGGGAGTTCTGAACAGTGACCTTTGTTAGGGATTTGATGGAAAGACAGATAATAAACAAACAAGGGCGGAGATTTTAACTGTGTAGAACGCCCTTGCAAAAAGTGAAACAATTATATTCGCGAGATAGGCTAAGTGAATAAATATACTAATAAAAGCAAGTGCTTTGAAGGGTATAGGATGAGTATAGGATAAGTATAGGATAAGTATAGGATAAGTATAGGATAAGTATAGGATAAGGCGCATATAACATGGATAAAGTAAGTATATTTATGCAATATATCTAACGATTACAAGCATAATCAAAAGTAACTCCATTTTATTCTATTGTGTTGTTTCAATTCGGGCTAACTTATTTTCTAATAAATCTAATCTTAGGAGTGTAATCATGTTTTCGAAATGCAAAGTGTTTAAAAGTTGTATTGAAAAGTTTGTTTTTAGTTGTCGTTTGGCGTTTTTACAACTATATTTGCAATATAATACTACCAAATCAGTTTCGTAGTGATTTCTGTCCTTTCATTTATTAATGCATTTTAATTGCAATATGAAAAAGCTTTCGAACCTTTTTTTTTCAATGACTACGAGTGTTATTTTACTCGTAATTTTTGCCTTTAGTATTGGCTATGCAACTTTTGTCGAGAGCCGCCAAAGCACCGAGATTGCTCGTGATTTTGTATATAATGCCCTATGGTTCGAAGTATTGTTGGGCATTCTGGTCGTAAATCTTGTAGGGAGCGTTTTTAAATATGAAATTTTCAACAAAAGGAATTTCAGCATTTTACTCTTCCATTTGGCGTTTATCGTTATTTTAATTGGTGCAGCTATTACCCGCTACATGGGTTCGGAAGGCATTATGCATATTCGCGAAGGAGAAACAGTCTACGAAATTAGCTCTGATATAACTTCGCTACGATTAACTGCTACCATCAATGGTGAAACCGCTACAAAAACAACCAAAACTATCCTGAATGAATCGACTACGGAGTTTGAAAATAAACTGAAAATTGCTGGAAAAGAAATTAGCTGCGAACTCATTTCGTTTATCCCCAATTCTATCGAAACCATTGCCCCCGACCCAAATGGCGAAGCGGCTATCTCGCTTTTTACCATGAATAGTCAGAACGGCGGCATGGATTTTATCCTTCAAAAAGGCGAAACAAAAGAGTTTGAAGGCATTCTGTTTGCTTTTGAAGACTCAACAAGCAACGCCAATATTATTTTTTATCGTAAAAATAACGAACTCTTTTTCAGTACTAATATTCCACTCAGCAAAACCAGCATGATGGAACAAAAGCAGGAAATGATTCTGCCAAGCAAAGATAGGGTTGCGCAACAAAAAACCATTTTCAGAACCGAAAACCTGCTTTTTGTGCTTAAGAACTTTTTACCAAATGCCCGCAAAAATATCACACAGGTCACGCCCGAAATGAACAAAGCTGGAATTATACTCGAAGGCAAAAATGCAGTTATATTTAATGTAACTGATGGCAATGTTACACAGCGTGTTAATCTATTGGTTGGCAATGACCAACAAACAGTTAAAGCGGCTTGTGAATTGAACGGTTCAACCGTTGAAATCGAATACGGCTCGTTATCGCATCAGTTACCTTTTGGAATAAAGCTCCGCGATTTTGTGCTCGAACGTTACCCAGGTTCAAACAGTCCATCGTCGTACGCCAGCGAAATTACCGTTATCGACACCCTCACAAAAACCGAAATGCCTTACCGTATTTTTATGAATAATATATTGAAATACAACGGTTACCGTTTCTTTCAATCGTCGTACGACCAGGATGAGCAGGGAACAATTCTCTCGGTTAGTTACGATTTTTGGGGCACAAGTATAACTTATATTGGTTATTTTCTGTTGATGTTTGGTATGTTGCTTACCATGTTTAACAAAAACAGTCGTTTCCGCACTTTGCTCAAACTAAGTGGCGAATTGCAGAATAAACGACTGAAAGGGAAAACAACGATTCTTTTTGCTGGTTTAGTTTTAAGCACATCGGCATTTGCTGCCACGGTTACCAAAAAATCCCATATCGAATCGCTGAATCAGTTGCTTATTCAGGATGCCGCTCAGGGACGAATTGAGCCTTTCAATACCTACACTTCGGATGTGTTTCGCAAGATAAACAAATCTACATCGTACCGCGATATGTCGCCAACCGAAGTAGTTTTGGGCATGATAGCTAACCCCGAAAGCTGGCAAAACGAACCCATTATTAAAGTGGGTAACGACGAATTAGCCAAAGAATTGGGAGCTATTAATAACTATATATCCTTCAATCAGTTGTTCGATTTCGACAACGGAGGGGTTTACCGACTAAGCGAAAAAGTGGATGCGGTTTATAAAAAAGAACAAACTGCCCGCAATAAATACGACAAGGAATTAATTAACATTGATGAACGTGTCAATATCTGTTATCAGATTTTTACAGGCGAAATGCTCCATCTTTTTCCTAACCCTAAAGATGCAAATGCCAAATGGTTAACGCCAGTAATCAAAATAGAAGAATCACACGCCGAAGGCACTTGTCCACACAATAAAATGAACGATGAAGCTCACACAGAAATGGGCGGAATGCCTGGCATGGGCGGAATGGTTCAGGGAGCAACTCCTCCTCCAGGAATGGGCGGTATGAGCCAAGAGCAGATAAATGCGATGATGGGAATAAGCAAGATAGAGGCCCAAAGCGTGCCAATAACACTTTTCGAAAACTACTTGCAAGCAGTTAATGCAGCCTATTCGTCGGGCGATTGGCTCACAGCTGAGAACCAATTGGCAGCTATCAAAAACTATCAAAAAGCAAACGGCGGCACCACTATTCCCGCCGAATCGCGCATACAAATGGAGATTACTTACAACAACCTGAACTTGTTTGGCAAACTCGGCATTTTGTATATCATTATCGGATTACTATTGTTGAGCCTGTATATGTACAGTATTTTTAATCCAAATTCGAAAATTATTTCCTACCTGAAATGGTCGGTTTATGTATTCGTTTTTGCATTTTTACTATATACTTTGGGCATGGCAGCGCGTTGGTATATTTCTAACCACGCACCCTGGAGCAATGGGTACGAAACCATGTTGTTTGTAGGTTGGGCAGCAGCGCTTTCTGGATTGGTATTCTCGCGCCGCTCGCCCATATCAATGGCTGTAACAGGCGTACTGGCAGCTATAGCATTGTTTGTAGCTGGAATGAGCTGGATGAATCCCGAAATTACCAACCTAGTTCCAGTTCTAAAATCGTACTGGCTTATCATTCACGTGGCCATTATTACATCGAGCTACGGATTTTTGGCTATGGGCGCATTACTCGGCCTTCTCAACCTAATATTGATGATTGCCCGTAACAAAAAGAACGACAAACAATTGCGTGATACCATCCAGGAGATAAGTTACATAATCGAACTAGCTTTATATATCGGTTTAGTACTACTCACATCGGGCTGTTTTATCGGTGGCGTTTGGGCCAACGAATCGTGGGGTCGCTATTGGGGCTGGGATCCAAAAGAAACATGGGCATTGGTAAGTATTTTGGTATATTCGGCCATTTTGCATCTCCGCAACGTACCAAAACTCAACAATCGTTTTACTTTAAGCGCATTAGCATTAGTGGGTTTTAGCAGCATTATTATGACCTTCTTTGGTGTAAATTATTACCTTTCGGGCATGCACTCTTATGGTCAGGGAACACCACCACCTATCCCCACAGCTGTTTATTTTGTGTTGTTGGTATTAGTCGTAATTATAGGGTGGGCTTACAAGGCGGAGAGGCGGAAGTAAACATAATTTTTAAATTAAAACCGCTGCGCCACATTTAAAAACAAGCGACTCGACCAGCTGTTGTTCGTTTCGTAAGCCGCTTCAATATTGGCTGATAGGAATAGTTTTTTAAGGATGCGCCACGAGACGCTAAGCTCTGCTACATGTTGATTCAGGTCGGGGGCTGGATTGGTAAACTGATAGTTAATGTAACGGTAGGATAGGTCAGCATATACTTTGCCTTTGTACATATTGCGCGATAAATTACCACCATAAATTACCCCATTTACATAATTGGTACGGAGGAGCGTGTAGTTCAGGGTGGCCGAAGCATTGAGCCATGGCACTTGGGTATAGGTGAGGTAGCCATATGCGTTTACTGATTTTTCGGTGCTCGCTGTTGGCAAGCGATAGCCCGCAGTAGCACCTACGATGAACGCGTTAAATGGACGATAGGTGGTTTGAAATCGAAAACCCTGACGCGTTTCGCGATCGAAAATGCTATCGGCTAGGTTTTTAAATGTTTCGTAATAGTACAGATTTTTACGTGCGTCGTACGAGAGCGAAAACGCGAGTTTCTTCAATGGCTTATACCGCAACGACACATAAGTGCTGGTTAAATCGAAGGTAGAGCTAAGTTGGTTGTCAACAAAGCCATACAAATCCATTTCGAAGGAGCAAAAGAGATCCACATTTTTAAGTAAGGAATTGCTGTGTTGAATATAGGCAAAGCGGCGGTCGGTATTGCCGTTGTTGGTTTGGTTTAATACGCCAAGCGATGTTTGCATGGAGCCAATTTTGGTTTGAAGTTTATGCCCTACAAATGCACCATATTGCAATAGTTTTGAATTGAAACCATAGTTGTAAGTATCAGGTCGAAAGCCCACAAGTGCACCATACGCGAAATTACGACCATTGTTTTCGAACTGAAGTCCATCAACAGCTCCTATATTGGCCATGTTTAGGTTAATTTTACGCCCAACCGTCACCGTCGCCGTTTTGGATAGATCGTATTTCAAGCTTAAGCTATACACGCGTAACGCATCGCTAACTCCATTCCATGCGCCTAGTTTATGGGTGAACGAAAGGTATGTTTCGGCCGAAAGGTTTGTGTTTGCGAGATGATCGGCTTGAAGGGAGGCATTGTATCGGAACCGCTGCGTATTACCGCCCTCAGTCGAGCTATTCGAATAGGACGAGAGAGATATTTTTCCATCAATAGCTTGTTTTGGTTCAGTACCTTTGTTTTTTATAGAAGCACTTTCAATGGCCAAGTCGGTAACTGCAATTGCCTCTTTGCTTTTTTGTGCAGCAACTTCGATCGTTGGTTTTTGTGGCTTTAGTTTTGCCACCAATGCCTTGTTTAGCTCGGCTACAAAGCCATTTAGAACTATGCCAATGCATGATATGGATGATTTGTTTGTAATTAAAATGGCAGCTTTCAGTTTTCCATCGATTAAAGTAAACAGCGTGTCGCCTAGTTGAATTCCAGTTGTATTCTCGAATTTTGCATACACATTTTGAGAGCTAATATACGATACTGAACCATTTAAATACTCCGTGTTCGATTGAGCATTGGCTTTCAGAAATGCTATTGTAAATATTACTATAAGTATGACCGTTCGCATAGGTGCATGTATTTAAGTTGATGTATCGTGTAAATCTGATAATAAATTAATCGGCTTTGCCTCGTGGATGACACGATAAACAATTCGTGCTGTTATACACATAACCACCTTGACCTCGGTGTTCGCTATCCATTTTTGATTTGCTGTGTGCGTGGCAGTTCAAACAACTAAATACGGCATAGTTGCTTGTGTTTGTGTGACAATCTGTACATTTACTCCATTCGCCTTTGTGTGTTCCACTGTAAATTGGGAAGTACTGACTGTCGTGGTTAAAGCTCGCTGGTGTCCATGCATTAATGGAGTGACAAGCTTTACAGTCGGTTGAGAAGTTCGATGTTTTGTGCGAAGGATTTTTAGTAGCGTTGTAATCGGCTAAGTGGCAACTCACACAATCGCTACTTAATCCTTTATAACCGCCATTGGTGTGACACTGGGCACATGCGATATTGTGACCGCCGTTCAGTGGGAAAAAACTATGGTTATAACCTTTCCCCGACCATTCGAAGCTTGACATTTTGTGACAGCGAATGCAATCCGTATCGAATCCTGCTGCAACGTGGTTTGGGCTGGTTGTTGCATCGTATTTTGCTTTGTGGCAACTATAACAGTCGGTGTTGATTTTATCGAATCGAAGTTTCGATGCTGAAGCGTGGCACTGATTACAGTCGGTAGTGGCGTGTGCACCCAATAATGGGAAACCCTGGTTTTGATGCAGCTGGCGTACATTCGTAACAATCCACGAATTGGTTGTGTGGCATCGCGCACAGTCTTTGCCAACTGTGCCTTGGTGCAAATCGGCGTGACAAGCATTACAATCGGCTTTGGCCTCCGAAAAAACGAGGCTGCTGTGACATTTTTTACAGCCCAACGCTTTATGTTGACCTGTCAGTGGGAAATTCGTTTTATTGTGATTAAAACCATTCGCTTTGATGCTTGTCCAGTTCTCAGTTTGATGACATGTAGCACAGTCGATTGCGAAGTTTTTACCATGTGGCGACTCTGCGCGCGCATGATTAAAAAAAACAACAAATGCAATTAGTATATAAATGATTTTGAAATTCATAGGGTGTACGTATTAGTTGATGCATTTACGAGTGACATTTTGAACACTCAATATTATCAAATTTATATTCAATATAGCTTCCTTTTTTGTTTTTAACGGGCTTGTGACATTCACCACATTGAAGTGTGGCATGCTTTCCATCTAATTTAAAACGAGTATTGTTGTGATTAAATGAGGCAATTTTAAAGCTATCAAACCCATGGCATTTTTTGCAATTCGTCTTGCCGTTTACTGCAAACTGCCCAGCATGTTCATCGGTATGGCATGTTTCGCAGTCGGAAGACGTTCCGTTGAATTGTTGCTGTTTTTGTTTTTTGTCGTTCAAGCGATAATGACAGGCGGCACAGCTTTGCTGAGTATGTGCCCCTTCTAATTTGAAAGCTGTTTTGTTGTGGTCAAAACAAATATCTTTCCAGTTGCTAACCGTATGGCATAGTGTACAGTCATCTTTGGGCATGTATTTTTCAGAGATATAGTTTTTATGTACATTGCTGTGGCAATCCACACAGCGTAAACCAATGTTGCGAAACGACCAATCTTTTGTCATATCCTTACGATGGCACTGTGTGCACGACGTAGCAAGGTGAGCTCCCTCCAACTTAAACTTTGTTTGATTGTGCTTCTCAATATTATACTCACTTGGACTAAATTCTTTTTCGGTGTGGCACTGATTGCAATCGGGCGATTTGCCGTTAATAGCAAATTGACCTCGGTGATAATCGGTATGGCAATCGGTACATCTATCGTGTTTAAGTGGAGCTGTCAGGGATGTTTTATGACATTCCTTGCATGCCACTTGCTTGTGCTTGCCAACGAGTTTAAAGTCTGTTTTATCGTGATCAAAGGCATCAATCCCTTTTACGTTGTGAAACGACTCTTCGGAGTGGCACTGTTTGCAGTTTTGTCCGAAACGATTGTTGTGTACATCGGTGTGGCAGGCATTGCAATTGCCAAAGGCTAAGCCAGTAAACTTTTGTGCTGGTTTACCATTTACAAGCTGGGTAGGGTGGCATTGCTCGCATTTAAGTGCTTTGTGTTTACCAATTAACGGAAATTTTGTTTGGTTATGATCAAAAGCTTTCGCATTTTTCCATGAGTCGAAGTTGTGGCATTCGGCGCAATTGCTCGACATTTTCGCTTGATGGAAATCGGCGTGGCAGCTTAAGCAGTTTTGTTGCAAGCCCAAGTAGGTATTGGGGTGCTTTTTGAGTTTGGCATCGTTTATAAAGGCCGGTTTGTGGCATGCTTTACAGTCGAGTTGCGCATGTTTTCCTTTTAAACTAAAACCCGACAAAGCATGATTAAACTTCGTTTTGTCAAATTTTATGAGTTTAAAATTTCGTCCATGATGTTCGTTATGACAACTTGCACACGATTTTCCTTTTACCTCAACCGATGCATGATAACCCTTGCGTGCATTGATATTGGCTTGAATTTCTTTATGGCAAGCTAAACAGTTGGCGTTGGTAACTTTATGGCCTGCCGAATGGCACTGGCTACAGTTGTTCACTCCCTCGAGGTGTGCATGAGGCTGACTTAACTCTCCAGGCGAAAGTTGCGCTTTTAGCGTTGCATATTGAGTAAGCAACACAAACACTAAAATAATGCTCGAAAGATTTTTAAATTTCATGCTGAATGTCTAATAGCTTGTTAGATAATTCATTTAATAATAACACCAAAACAGCCGTTTAATTGTGTTTCATCATCACTTCGCCGCGCTTTGTACTTATTTCAATTCCTATTTTTCGAAGAAAATCGGTCGGCAATTCGCCTCCAGCAAAAATGTACACCAGGTCGTTGTTTATCTGGTTCTCAACTTGGTTGTCGTTCTCTAAAAGTACAACATGGTTTGCTTGTATGTTTTTAAGATTCGAACCAAACCTTACATATACTAAATTTGTTTGCATTGCCGCGTTTATTAGGGCTGTGTTTCGTGGTTTTAAACGATTAAATTTTTCGCCCCGATATGAGAGAGTCACTTTATTTTCGTTGGCCAGCATCAGTGCTGCTTCGATGGCTGAGTCGCCACCACCGACAATCAGTATATTTTTAGTTTTAATTAATTCAGGGTCAAGTAGTCTGTAGGCAACTTTTTCGGTCATTTCGCCCTCTATGTTCAATTTGCGAGGAGTGCCTCGTCGGCCTATTGCCAATAAAACAGCTTTGGTTGTAAAAGTCTCGTTCTTATTTGTTTTTACGAGGTAAAGTTGATTATCAGCCTCAATAGCCTCCACTTTGGTATTTTCATTTATAACAATATCATTTTTTTGAATAACATCCTGCCATAAATTTAAAAGTTCAGTTTTCGATGTCTCTTTCAGTTTAACTTTGCCATATAGCGGTAAATCCATTGGCGAAGTCATCACAATCTTTGATCTCGGAAAAGTATAAACGGTACCTCCTAAGGTATCTTGTTCCAAGGTGAGTACATTTAAACCAGCCTTTTTGGCGGCTAAAGTGGCCGATATTCCGGCAGGGCCAGCACCAACCACTATCAAATCGTATTGCGAAAGCAAGTCCTTTTTTAAACCAGAAACGATATTTTCAACCGCCTCGCGTCCTTGCGTAACCGCATTTTTTATTAAGCCCATACCGCCCAATTCGCCAGCAATATAAATGCCTGGTATATTCGTTTCGAAGGTTGGCAATACGTGAGGTAAATCAACTCCACGCTTCTCAGTGCCTATCCACAACGAAATGGCCTCTACGGGGCAGGAGCGAAAGCATGCACCGTGACCAATACATTGCGAAGCGTTAATAATTGTCCCTCTGCCGTTTTTTAGTCCAAGAATATCGTGCTCTGGACAAGCTTTCACGCACGCACCACTACCAATGCAGCGGTTAGGGTCAATTACGGGATAAAGAGATACCGGTTCGTATACGCCCTCTTCCTTGGCAATGGCAATTTTCTTGTCCACATGCTTGGCCATACGCTTTTGTTTAAGCAAGTAAATAAGTACAACAATAGAAATAAGTAGTGCCACGCTGCCGTATATCAATATTTCTTCGAGGAGTAAATTCATGGTGTTGTTTTAATATATCCAAACATAGCCAAAGTAAACCGCCACTGCCACGTGAACAACCATTATAACCAACATAATCAGTGCAAAAGGAAGGTGAGCCACATGCCAATAGTTAAATAGCTTTTTCATTCGATCCAAACGTTTTATTCGCCTTGATAATGCCAACTGTTTTTTGATAAGCCGTTTTATTTTCAATAAATCAGTCTGCGAAATATTTTCAGCAAGCAATTGTTTTTTTATAATTGAATAGCGATCCGTTTTTAACTTCGAAAAATCCACACCATATTTATTACTTAATTCAATATCCAGATCGTCCTTTAAGTCGGTAAGTTCTTTTAAACTAAGTTCACGACCTTCGATAGTACGCGGAATTTGCAAATAAATATAACGACCGATAACGCCACTTGCCCAAACAATTACCATACTCCAAAATCCGATAGAAATAATACCACCAAATTTAAATGAGGTATGAAAAAGTACCATTATTGCACCCCAAGTACAAAGAAATATATGAAATTCGAGCCAGTATTTTAATACGCCAAAATCAGATAGAACTCTCATTCGTTTTCGGGCCATGTATCCAAAAATGCCAATTACAATAAGTAAGGTACCCGCAATTCCTAAGCCGTGACCTATCAGGCCACTTGGCTTAAGCCATTCGTAGTAAGGGTGATAGTATCGATCTTCGAGGGGGAGTTGATAAAAAACACGACCAAAGTAGCTAAGAACTACAAAAGTACATACTATAATAATAGTGTATAGTGTGTTTAATGCAATGTGTGATGTCTTAGTCATTGTATAGTAGGGTTTTATATTTGCATGTGCCTTTCAGCAAAAGTCAATATAATTGTAAATACAATTCAAAGTTACTGTAAATAACTATATATAGCAACGAATACAGCAGAATTAATGTCAATTTATAATCAATCTAAATAGAAAACGAAATCAAATCAGGTTTAATTTAACATAAAACAGCACTGTAATTTTAGATAAACAGAATAATGTGCTAGGTTAAACTAAAGCTAAATGTTGTGTAGGTATTGTTTCTTCTATATTGATACATCGTTAGTTTATAGTATTGAGAGATCTCTTTTTATTTCGATGTTATTGTGCACGAGTCAAGTAGGCACAAAAAAAGGCTGTCGTTTTTAGTTGACAGCCTTTTTAAGTTGCGGTTATTTGCGGTTATTTACGTTTTTCGAGTTCTTTTGCCGATTTAACACGCTGACCTGGATTTTCTTTTACCAGTTGGCGAAGTATTTCTTCGGAATAACCGGCTCGAATAATTCCTTGAGGGATATGGAAATTGTTCTGAATAAATTGACCATCTTTTTCCTTTTTGATATTTCCATCCATGTATTTTACCAAGAGGTATTCACCCAATTTTTTCCACGCTGCGGTTGAGTTCTCGGCTTGTGTCAGACTGAAACTGGTAAGGAAATTACGAGCGTCGGCTTCGTTCATTTGTTGGGCTGCCTTATCGATAGCGGGTACCAAACGTTGAAATTCCGATTCCCAGTGTGTTTGTACTTTTTTGATATCCTGCATCATATAACTGTATTTGCCATATGCAAAATTCGCAACCTGATTGTAAATCCAGAATGCCGATGTTGGCGAGTACTCTAAAAGGTGACCATTTTTTTCGCTATAGCAGTTCGGAATGGCGTTAATACCGCAATACATTGGAACTAAAACATTGCTAGCAGCATCGTCCACACCAAACCAAAGTATACCACCAATGTAAGCCGGTAGCCAAGCACGCATTTGAGCTACAAAAACAAATCCGCTCTGTTGTGTTGCCACTGGGCGCTCGTGCATATACTCAACGCTATCAACTTTGAAACTTAGTGGGCTATGACGAAGTTTGCTGCCAAAAGGAGCCGCACAAACGCCTTTGGTCATGTCAAACTCTGTACCTTCGTACTGATTGCGCATGTACGACATAAATTTTGTGGCATCAACTTTAAATGTTGGTTTTATCCACAGTGGCATACGTTTTTTTGTTTCGCCTTTTACATAGCTAATGTATTTGTCCATGGCAGGGTCAACCTGACGGAAAAAACTCCAAACGCGTGCTTCGCAAATACGAAGGGCGCTGTAGTCGAGTGGGGCATAGGTGTCCGAAAAGCTAAAGTCAGCATCTTTTCCTTTGTAATAGCCTTTTTCGCGAGCAAAAGTAATTACATCGTCGGCGTATAAGCAGTTTGCTTTATCTTTTAATGGGAAAGTGGTGATGCGCGCCTGGTTGGCATGTCCCGAAACGCAATCGTCGGGAATGCGTTGTGCTACCCACACAGCACCTTTACGACCTGGGCCTTTTCCTATCATTTCGAGTATCCATACCTCGTTTGGGTCGGCTATCGAAAACGACTCACCCGAGCTATAGTAACCGTTTTCGGCTACAAGGTCGGTCATTATTTTGATAGCTTCGCGTGCTGTTTTGGCACGTTGTAAAGTGATGTAGATAAGGCTACCGTAATCAATGAGTCCAGTGCTGTCTACTAACTCTTCACGACCACCAAAGGTTGTTTCGCCAATCGCAAGTTGATGCTCGTTGATGTTACCAACTACCGAATATGTTTTTTCAACTTGTTTAATTTTTCCAAGATACTTGCCCGTATCCCATTCGTACACATCGAGTAATGCACCAGCAGGGTAGGTTGCAGCGGGGTATTGATAAAGTGCGCCATATAGAAAATAAGAATCGGCCGAATAGCTAATGAGTGTTGAACCGTCGGTGGTGGCATTTTTTCCTGCCATAAAGTTGGTGCAGGCCTTGCTGTATGTCCAAGCCGACAATAGAAAAAGAGTGAAAATTGCCTTTTTAATCATGCTTATTGGTATTGTAATTTATAAATTGAATAGTACTTGTGTCTGCAAAAGTAATAAAAATACATTAAGCTTGAATACAAGCCATTGCAATACTGTAATATTTCGACTGCGTACTTTCGCTACGTGAAGTTAAAATAACCGGTTTTTCGGTTCCTTGTAGCATGCCAGCCATTTCGGCACCAGCAAAAACCATCAAGCCTTTGTAAAATGGGTTAGCACTCTCAAAACTTGGGAAAATAAGAATGTCGGCATCGCCAAGCACCGGTGTAGCTACATTTTTAATGCTTCCTCGTTCGGTATCAAGGGCTAAAAAAATATCAATAGGGCCATCCATTATCACATCGCCAAATTCGCCTTTACGCCATAAATCCATAATGTCGGTATAATCCTGCATGTACTGAATTTTGGGGTTTGCTTTTTCAGTAGCATGAATAAGCGCTATTTTAGGCTTGTTTATGCCAAATTTAAATGCTGTTTGAATGGCATATTTGATAATAGCAATCCGTTGTACAAGCGATGGTGATGGGATAACCGCTGGATCAGCAAAAAAAAGTAATTTGTGATAAGTCGGTATTTCGAGGGCAGCACTAAACGAGAGAATATTACCTGGCGGAACCAAACCTTTCTCTTTGTCCAGAATGGCGCGTAACAACACATCGGTGTTTACAAGACCTTTCATTAAGATATCAGCTTCGCCTGTTTTTACCATGCGCACAGCCTCAAGTGTAGCTTCGGTAGCGTCAGGAATGTCAATAATATGTACAAGGGTTGAAAGATGATGTTCAAAAAGTGAAGGTGATTCGATGGATGCAACATCGCCAATTAAGTAAGCCTCGGCAATGCCGGCGTCAACAGCCATTAATACCGCTTCGATGGTGTGCGAGTCGGTTGCATTCGCTATCGCTAATCGTTTGCGGCAATTCATGCTTTGTAAATGGCTTGTTAGTGCGCTAAATGATGCAATTGTATTCATATTTCTAATTCTAAGTTGGACAAATGTATGTATAATATTTTATATTTCAAATGTTTTTAATGGGATTAAGTGATTGAAAAATAACCCTTTTGTCAAATGCTCATGGGTGTGGTGATAACCTGAAATTTTTAGGCGCTAAAAACTATTTGTTTTTTTATTAAATGGAAATATCTGCTTCATTTTGTAATTTTAAATAGGGGCGGCTAATCTGTTTTTTTTATGGAGATTTTAATTTTAACTAAAATGCCTCTAATGCTTTTATTTTGATGAATATTCTTTGTATCTTTGGAGGCTTTTTGGCTTTGTGATGAAGCCAGGTAGATATTGATTTTCACAAAAAAAATCTTTACAAACAACTTAAAATATTTTATGAAGAACTTCAGATTACTGAACAATGTATTCGGATGGGTAGCGTTTGCAATAGCTGCAGCCACTTATTTGACCACAATGGAACCTACAGCCAGCTTTTGGGACTGTGGTGAGTTTATATCGTCGGCGTACAAATTGGACGTAGGGCACCCACCGGGGGCACCGTTTTTTATGCTTACGGGGCGCTTTTTTAGTCTTTTTGCTTCTGATGCCAGTCAGGTAGCTATGATGGTAAATTCCATTTCGGCTTTGTTTAGTGCTTTTACTATTTTATTTTTGTTTTGGACCATCACACATTTAGCACGCAAAGTAGTTGCTAAAACCGAGGAAGATTATAGCTTAGCAAACATAATTGGTATTTTGGGTTCGGGTATGGTAGGAGCATTGGCTTATACTTTTTCCGATACATTTTGGTTTTCGGCTGTCGAAGGCGAAGTGTATGCCTATTCGTCCTTGTTTACTGCTGTGGTTTTCTGGGCAATACTTAAGTGGGAGCGTGTAGCACATCGCGATGGCTCTGATAGATGGTTGATTTTTATTGCCTATTTAATGGGCTTGTCTATTGGTGTTCACTTACTTAACTTGCTAGCCATTCCAGCAATTGTGTTGGTATACTATTTCCGCAATTATAAAACATCAGCCAAAGGTGTATTGCTTGCCATGGTGGTTTCGGCCATCGTTTTAGGTGCGGTATTGTACGGTATTATTCCTGGTTTTGTGGAAGTTGCGAGTTGGTTCGAGTTGTTCTTTGTAAATACACTCGGAATGTCGTTTAATTCGGGTTTGTATGTGTATATTGCATTAACCATAGCCGTTTTGAGTTGGGCTTTATACGAATCCTACGTTGATAGAAATTATGTTCGTACAATTATATCGTTTGTGGCTGCCGTTTCACTTGTAGGTATTCCGTTTTTCGGATCACACATTCTACTTGGTATTTTGATTATTGGCGCCATGTTAGCCTTGTTTTTAGTAAAACGAACTATCGTTAATGTACGTTGGCTGAATACAACATTGGCTATGATTACGGTAATCCTTATTGGTTATTCGTCTTACACGGTAATTGTTATTCGCTCAGCGGCTAACCCTCCAATGGATCAAAACTCACCCGATAATGTTTTTGCACTTAAATATTATTTAAATCGCGAGCAGTATGGTGATCGACCATTGATTTATGGTCCTGTTTATAATGCACCGGTTGAGTTACGTGTGGAAGGAAATAATTGTATTCCAGTTGAAAAAACAGGTGAGGCACAATATACGCCAAAACCAAAAACTTCGCCATCAGATAAAGATGAGTACTTGCTTACAGGCTATAAAACGGATTATGTAATGAATGATAAATTCAATATGTTCTTCCCTCGTATGTATAGCACACAACCAACGCATATCGATGCGTACAAACAATGGGCTAATGTAAAAGGAACAGCAATATCATTCGACTATTGTGGGCAGCAACGCACCGAGTCAAAACCTACTTTTGGTGAAAACTTGCGCTTCTTTTTCGATTATCAGGTTAAGTTTATGTACGTGCGCTATTTCTTATGGAACTTTGCTGGTCGCCAAAACGACTTGCAAGGTCATGGCGAAATAGATAGAGGTAACTGGATTTCGGGATTCGATTTTATCGATAATTTTTTGGTGGGCGATCAAACTAACTTGCCTTCTGAATTGGCCGATAATAAAGGACGAAACAAGTACTACTTCTTGCCATTAATACTTGGTTTATTGGGTATTGTGTTTCAATTTTATGGTGGTAAAGAAGGCCGACACGGTTTTTGGGTAACCATGCTTTTGTTTGTACTTACAGGTTTAGCAATTGTAATTTACTTGAATCAAACGCCTTATCAGCCACGTGAGCGCGATTATGCCTATGCTGGTTCGTTCTATGCTTTTTCAATTTGGATAGGCTTGGGTGTGCTTGCCATTATTAAGTTTATTGATAAATACATTCCTAAAACGATGGCTGCTGCACTTGTGTCATTGGCTGCTTTGGGAGTGCCTGCGTTGATGGCTACCGAAAACTGGGACGATCACGATAGAAGTAACCGCTTTGTAGCGCGCGATTTTGGTCAAAACTACTTGGTGTCGGTGAAAAAAGATGCCATCATTTTTTCAAATGGCGATAACGATACATTCCCGCTTTGGTATAACCAAGAAGTAGAGGGTAAGCGTACCGATGTTCGTGTTTGTAATCTTAGTTATTTGCAAACCGATTGGTATATCGACCAAATGAAACGTGGCGCTTACGAATCGGCACCACTCCCTATTACGTGGACTCAAGCCGACTATGTAACGGGTAAAAACGAAGTGGTTTGGGTTGAAGAGCAAATAAAAGAGGGTGTTGATATTAATATGGCTTTTGACTTTTTACTTAAACGCGGTCAGTTTAAAGATGTTGATGGCGAAGGGTTTATTCCTTCGAAACAACTCTATTTGCCTGTTGATGCAAACCAAGTAGTGAAAGCTGGTGCTGTGCCTATTGAGCGTGCAGCCGAAATTGTTCCTCAAATCAATATCGACCTCACTCAACGTAGGTTGACCAAAAGTGAATTGATGATTCTTGAAATGTTGCGTTCGAACAACTGGAAACGACCAATTTACTTTGCTGTTACCGTTGGCGACGATTATTATTTAGGTCTAAGTGATCACTTCCAACTTACAGGGCTTGCTTACCAAATACTACCTACAGGAGTTAAAGGGTCGGGACCTGGTGTAAATACCAAAGAGATGTACGAAAACATGATGACCAAATTTAAATATGGAAATGTAAACGACCCGAAAGTATATCTCGATGAAAATACCATGCGTATGTGTCGTACACACCGTATGATGTTCTCGCAATTGGTAAGTGCACTTTACAACGAAGGCGATTCGGTAAGAACACTTAAAGTGTTAGATTTTAGCGAAAAAATGATTCCTGGAGCTACTGTTCCGCACGATTATATATCGACAACCCTTGCTGAGTATTACTATAAACTTGGTCAAGTTCAAAAAGGAGATGCGATTATGGATGCTGTAGCGGCAGGTGCGGTTGAAAACCTGAATTGGTACAATAGCCTTACTTCGGTACAACGCAATAGCGTTTCGAATAGAATTGGCCATAACTTAGCTGTGCTCAATCAGGTGCTTCGTATTTGTGATCAAGAAAAGCAGAAAAATATCATGAATAAATATCTGCCAATCTATATGAATTATACCAAAGGGGCCGACATGCAATGAGCCTTCAGTTTCCGAGATTCTTAAGACCGCTTTTTGGTAAATCGGTTCAATGGAATGTACAGCCATCATCAAAAGTGATTTATCTCACTTTTGATGATGGTCCCGTTCCGGAGGTGACGCCACAAGTGCTCGATATATTGGATGCTTATGGTTGGAAAGCCACCTTTTTTTGTGTTGGCGACAATGTGCGTAAATATCCTGAAGTGTATCAGGAGGTATTGCGTAGAGGTCATCAAACAGCGAATCATACCTTTAATCATATCAAAGGATTCGAAACGCCTACCGATGATTATGTTCGAAATGTGGAGCTTGCAGCTCAATGGATAGATAGTAATTTGTTCAGGCCACCGCATGGACATATTACTTACAAACAAATTCGTGCGCTAAAATCAAACTACCGCATTATAATGTGGGATGTTATAACGCACGATTATAATCGGAATTTTAGTCCGGATCAAGTATTTAGAAATGTTGAAAAGTATGTGCGTAGTGGCTCCATTGTGGTGTTTCACGATTCGATAAAAGCACAAAACAACGTGTTGACAGTACTTCCGAAAGCGCTTGAATTTTGGATTGCGAATGGATATCAATCGGGATTATTATAATTTACTTCCTTTTTTTATCGGCCTATGAAAGAATCGTTTTTACAATATCTGTGGCAAAACAAATTGTTTGCTCAAACCGATTTGCTGACTATCGATGGTCAGCGTGTTGAAATTGTAGATGTAGGGAAACTGAATAGCGATTCGGGTCCTGACTTTTTTAATGCAAAGGTCAAAATTAACGATACATTGTGGGCTGGCAACATCGAAATTCACATCAATGCATCCGATTGGCATCGACATAATCATAGCGTTGATAAAACCTACGATACCGTTATACTGCATGTTGTAAAAAACTCGGATACTGAAATTTATCGGCCCGATGGAGAGAAAATTCCACAATTGATACTGCGTTATCCCGATACAATCGAGCATAAATACAATCATTTGATGCACGAAGTAAAGTGGATACCGTGTGCCGACAAAATAACTGAAGTTCCAAGTATATACATTAGTAGTTGGAAAAATGCGCTGCTAGCTGAGCGCTTAAGACAAAAATCGGAGCATATTCAAGCAATACTGAAGGAGTATGATCAGCATTGGGAAGAGGCTTTTTACATTAGTTTAGCCCGCAGTTTTGGCTTTAATACCAATAGTCAGGCTTTCGAAATGCTGGCTAAATCAGTTCCCCTGTTGGTGTTGGCAAAACATAAAACGGATTTGTTTCAGTTAGAAGCACTCTTGTTTGGGCAGTCGGGTTTGTTAGCACTCGCCAATACCGATGAATATGTGAGTGCGTTGTTAAAAGAGTATGATTTTTTAAAAGCAAAATATAAATTACATCCTTTGGATGGCTCATGTTGGAAATTGTTACGGATGCGACCTGATAATTTTCCGCACATACGGATAGCACAGTTTGCGGCTTTAATTTACAGTTCGTCCAAATTGTTTTCCAAAATTATTGATAAGCCAGAGTTGAAGTATTTGATGACTTTGTTTACTACCGAAACCTCTGAATATTGGAAGACGCACTATGTTTTTGCGGAAATTAGTCCTGCTAAATCGAAACAGTTGGGGCGTAATTCCATTCATAGTATTGTTATAAATACCGTTGTGCCTTTGCTTTTTTGTTATGCAGGCAGAAATGGGAATGATGAATTAAAAGAAAAGGCTCTTGAAATATTAGAGCAAATTCCTGCTGAACGAAACGTAATTGTTTCGGGATGGGAGGGATTGGGAATAGAAATAAAATCGGCGTACGATTCGCAAGCTTTTATCCATTTAAAGAAAATGTATTGTGATAATAAAAAATGTTTGCGATGCCGTATTGGTCATAAAGTATTAAGTCGGGTTTAAAAATAGCTGATTTTAATTAGAATTGAAATGAAACAATTAATTACAAAAATATTGGTGTTCGTGTTGGTGATGTTTATCGTCCACGCCTGTGCTAACAAAGCGCAAGGGCCTACTGGTGGCCCTAAAGACGAAACGCCTCCACGTGTTATGCGCTCAACGCCCATTAACGGGTCATTAAACTTCAAAAAAAAGCAAATCGAAATTGTATTCGACGAAAACATCTCCATTGAAAAACCAGGCGAATTAATTGTTATTTCGCCTCCTCAGATTAAGCAACCTGAAATTAAAGGAAATGCTAAAACGGTAAGTGTAACTTTTGAGGATGAGTTGAAAGACTCAACCACATACACCATTAACTTTGGTAGTTCAATTGTTGACCTAAACGAGAAAAACCCGTTTAAAGACTTTAAATTTGCATTCTCAACAGGCAATCAAATTGATACCTTGCAAATTTCAGGGATGTTGATTAATGCCGAAGATTTGAATCCTGTATCTGGAATTATGGTCGGTATTCACGCCATTGATAACGATTCAGCAATTTTTAAAACTCCTTTTATACGTATTGGTCGTACCGACGAAAATGGGCGATTTAGTATTGATAATATGAAACCGGGCAAATACAAAGTATTCGCTTTGGGCGATGCCAGTAAAGATAATATTTATCAGCCAGGTGAGTCAGTTGCTTTTATCGATTCCATTATTAGTCCATCGTCAATCATGGAAATGAAACACGATACGATTTGGAAAGATAGTATTACTGTTGATAGTATTCACAGCTATATGGGACCACGATTTTTGCCGGATAATCTATTGTTTCGTTTATTTAAAGAGACCAAGAAACGCCAGTATTTTGTTAAGTCGGAGCGAAAGCAAGCTCAATCTTTTTCATTGTTTTTCAATGCAAAAGCAGATAGTTTACCCATTATTAAACCATTAAATTTTAATTGGGAGAATAAAGTCCTCGTGCAAAAAAATGCAACGCTCGACACCCTTACATTTTGGCTCAAAGATAGTGCTGTGTATAATATTGATACACTGAAAATGCAAATGACCTATATTAAAACAGATTCATTGTTTCGATATGTGCCACAAACAGACACTATTGAGGTTTTTATGCGTAAAGGCAAGGTAAATACAAAAGCAAAAAAGCAAATTGAAAAACCCCTTGAATTTATTAAAGTGTCTGATAATGCATCGGGATCATTTGACATTTATAACAAACTCCTTTTTACATTTGACGCTCCTGTTCAAAAAATCGACATTACGAAAATGAAGTTGCGACAAAAGGTTGATTCCTTGTTTAAGGATTTACCTTTAAAATGGGAACAGGTTGATTCAACGCAAATGCTTTATGCCGTTTCACATAAATGGGAGCCCGAAGTATCGTATGTGTTTACGGTCGATTCGGCAGCCATTCAAAGTATTTATGGATTAGATAATAAGGCAATTAAGTCTGAGTTTAAAATAAAATCACTCGACGAGTATTCTGCCATCCGAATTGTTCCCGCTAAATTTGATTCCTTAATTGTATTTCAAGTATTGGATAATGCAGATAAAGTATTGGCAACTAAGCCTGCTGTTGCAAAGGGTACCTTGTTTGAGTATTTAAAACCGGGCGAATTTTACTTACGTGCATTTATCGATCGAAATGAAAATGGGAAATGGGATACTGGTGAATTAAGTTCGCGCACACAGCCCGAGGAGGTGCTTTATTATCCTAAAAAACTGACCTTGCGCGCCAATTGGGAATTTGAAGAGACTTGGGATTTACAGGCTCTTCCAACTTTAGAACAAAAGCCCAAAGAATTGATAAAGGATGCCACAAAGAAGCAGAATAATTAGCATGAACTAATTGCATGTTATTTTGAGATATAGAATCGTAAATAGTAATTGATAAAATAGTAAATATATTAGTGATGGAATACAATTTCAGAGAAATAGAGCAGAAGTGGCAAGCCGAATGGAAAAAAAACGGCACCTATAAAACCGAAATTAAAAACGACAAACCAAAGTTTTATGTGCTGGATATGTTTCCATATCCATCGGGAGCAGGTTTGCATGTTGGTCACCCACTCGGTTATATTGCGTCGGATATTTACAGCCGCTACAAACGTCTTAAAGGATTCAATGTCCTTCATCCGATGGGTTACGACGCTTACGGATTACCTGCAGAGCAATATGCTATTCAAACAGGTCAACATCCTGCTATAACTACCAAAATAAACATTGCCCGCTATCGCGAACAACTCGATAAAATTGGCTTTTGCTACGATTGGGATCGCGAAATACGAACATGTGAGCCCGATTATTATCATTGGACTCAATGGGCATTTATTCAAATGTTTAACCATTATTTTGATACCAAACTTCAAAAAGCACAACCCATAGAGCAACTTGTTCGTCACTTCGAAACCAATGGCTCCGAAGGCATTACCGTAAATTGTACCGAAGAATTAAGCTTTACTGCTGCTGAGTGGAATGCAAAATCGGAAAATGAACAACAGGAATTATTGCTCAATTATCGCATTGCATATTTAGCCGACTTAAAAGTGAACTGGTGTCCTGCTTTGGGTACCGTGTTGGCTAACGATGAAGTGAGCGAAGGTCTTTCAGTGCGTGGTGGACATCCTGTAGAACAACGCGTGATGCGCCAATGGAGTTTACGTGTATCTGCTTATGCACAGCGCTTACTTGATGGGTTGGATATGGTTGACTGGACCGAATCGCTTAAGGAAACACAACGTAACTGGATTGGTCGCTCCGAGGGTGCCGAAATGAAATTCCACCTCAAAGGTCAGGACGTAGATTTTGAAGTGTTTACTACCCGTGCCGATACAATTTATGGTGTTACATTTATGGTGCTAGCTCCTGAAAGCGATTATGTGAAGTTATGTACTACATCCGAGCAGGCTGCTGAGGTAGAAGCTTATTTGGATGCAACTAAAAAACGCACAGAACGTGAACGAATAGCTGATCGTCGAGTTTCAGGCGTGTTTTCTGGATCTTATGCTATTAATCCAGTTAGTGGAGCCGAAATTCCGGTTTATATATCTGATTATGTATTAGCTGGTTATGGAACAGGAGCTATTATGGCCGTTCCTGCTCATGATAGTCGCGACTATGCGTTTGCGAAGCATTTTAATTTGCCTATTGTACCGCTTATCGAAGGTTGCGATGTGAGCAATGAAAGTTTGGATGCCAAAGAAGGGGTGATGATGAACTCTGGTTTTCTGAACGGATTAACGGTAAAAGAGGCCATTGCGGCAGCGAAAAAATACATTTCTGAAAATGGAATTGGCCGTGTCAAGGTTAACTACCGCTTGCGCGATGCCATTTTTAGTCGTCAACGATATTGGGGTGAACCGTTTCCTGTATATTACAAAGAAGGTTTACCATATATGCTCGACGAAAGCAAATTGCCATTGCAGTTACCCGAAATCGATGTGTTTTTACCAACCGAACAAGGCGAACCACCTTTAGGAAGAGCTAAGGATTGGATCGTCGATGGTTGTCAGTTAGAATTAAACACAATGCCTGGTTTTGCGGGTTCATCGGCTTACTACTTACGCTATATGGATCCTAAAAACGAAAATGCATTGGTGAGCAAAGAAGCAAATGAGTATTGGCGAAATGTGGATTTATACATTGGAGGCACCGAACATGCTACAGGTCACTTAATTTATAGTCGTTTTTGGAATAAGTTTTTGTTCGATTTAGGGTTGATTTGTGAAGATGAACCATACAAAAAACTCATCAATCAAGGTATGATTCAAGGCCGCAGTAACTTTGTATATCGTATTAAAGACACCAATACATTTGTATCTTTAAACTTGAAAAACCAATACGAAACCACTCAGATCCATTGCGATGTTAATATCGTTTCGAACGATGTATTGGATGTAGAGAAATTCAAAGCGTGGCGTCCTGAGTTTGCAAATGCAGAATTTATTCTTGAAGATGGTAAATATATCTGTGGTTGGGCTGTCGAAAAAATGTCTAAGTCGATGTTCAATGTGGTAAATCCAGATGATATTGTAGATAAATATGGTGCAGATACATTGCGTTTGTATGAAATGTTCTTGGGCCCATTGGAGCAATCAAAACCTTGGGATACAAATGGTATTGATGGTGTTCACCGTTTCTTGAAAAAGCTGTGGGGTTTATTTTATAAAGATGGAAACTTATTAGTTGCCGACGAAAAACCAACAGCTGAAGAACTAAAAGTGTTGCATAAAACAATTAAGAAAGTTACATACGATATTGAAAATTTCTCGTACAATACATCCGTATCGGCTTTTATGATTTGCGTAAATGAACTATCCACATTGAAATGTTCGAAACGAGAAGTGTTGGAGTCGTTGACTATCCTTTTAGCTCCGTTTGCACCTCATATTGCCGAAGAACTATATCGTGTTTTAGGTCACCAAACTACAGTTTGTGATGCCGCTTTCCCCGTTTGCAACGAAGCCCATTTGGTTGAAAGCTCGGTAAAATATCCGATTTCGTTTAATGGTAAAGTGCGTTTTACCTTGGAATTGCCAGCCGATATGCCCAAAGATTTGGTGGAGAAAACAGCAATGGAAAACGAACAAACCATCAAACAATTAGCAGGTGCTACTCCTAAAAAAGTGATTGTTGTTCCAGGGAAAATTGTAAATATCGTTTTGTAATAAGTAAACTCTATGTTTAATAAAATAAAAAGTGCATACGTCAAAGCAACTTTAAATTCGAAAGAGTTTGTGTTTATAGCGTTCGGGTTGTTTTTGTATGCATCGGCATGGAAAGCATTTCTTCTTCCGCATCAAATTACTGGTGGCGGTGTAACAGGTATTGGTGCTTTGTTGTATTACGCAACAAAGTTACCGGTGTCTGTCACATTTTTTTCGATAAATGCAGTCTTGCTGCTCATTGCAATTAGAACCATCGGAGTTAAATTCAGCCTGAGAACCATCTATGGAGTTGGTATATTGACTTTGTTTTTCTCGATCCTACCTCAAGCGCCTGTTGGAACATTTGTGGGGAAAGAAGAGAATTTTATGGCTTGCGTTCTCGGTGGTTTGCTGTCGGGGGTTGGTATTGGAATTGTTTTTCTCAATAATGGAAGTTCTGGAGGTACGGATATTATTGCGAAAGTGGTCAATAAATATCGTAATGTAACACTCGGACGGATTCTGCTTTACTGCGACGTGTTAATTATTTCATCCTCTTATTTTCTTGATTTTGGTAGTATCGAAGGTATTGTATATGGTCTTACAGCCATGGCTATTACCACGCTTACTGTCGATATGGTTATTAACGGTGTGCGCCAGTCGGTGCAGTTTTTTATTTTCTCGAAAAATTACGAATTGATAGCTTCGAAAATTAATACGGAAGTAAATCGTGGTGTAACTATTTTAGATGGTACCGGTTGGTACTCCAAGGAGCCTGTGAAGGTAATTACGGTTATTGCTCGTAAAAATGAATCGATACGTATTTTCAAGATTGTAAAAGATTGCGATCCGAATGCATTTGTGTCGCAGTCGTCGGCAATTGGGGTTTACGGCGAAGGTTTCGACGTAATCAAGAGTAAATAATAAAATTAGATAGCATAAAATACTAGCTTACTGTCATTTCGCCACAAAGGCTGACAGTGAGCTTTTGTTTTATTTTCTCCACATTGAGGTGTTCGCCAAGCAAATACATGAGTTTTGTTACGATTGCTTCGGTGGTACAATCGTAGGCACTTAAAACACCAGCACTCATCAAATTCAAGCTTGTTTCGTACCTTCCCATTTCTACCGAGCCTGTGCTACATTGGCTTCTGTTCACTAATATCACACCTCTGTCGTTTGCTGCTTTTAGAGCGTCAAAAAACCACTTGCTTCGCGGTGCATTTCCTGCTCCAAACGACTCAATGACAACAGCTTTAATATCGGGCATATTTACAATAGCCTCAACTGTTTGTTGTGTAATGCCAGGGAATAATTTTAAGATTGCGACATTCTGGTCGGTTTTTGTGCGAACCTTGAGTTTTAAGTCTTTGTCGTTGTAGTGAATATATGAACGGAAGTACTTTATATGTACACCCGCCTTAGCAAGGGCAGGGTAGTTGTATGAATTAAAAGCATTGAAATGTTCCGCATTTTTTTTTGTTGTTCGGTTGCCTCTAAATAGGTTATCTTCAAAAAAGATACACACTTCAGGAACAATTGGTTTGCCATTTTCGTAAGCAGTAGCTATTTCGATTGCTGTAAGCATATTTTCTTTCGCATCGGAGCGTAACATGCCTATTGGTAATTGCGAACCTGTAAAAATGACGGGTTTATCTAAGTTTTCGAGCATAAAGCTCAGTGCGGATGCCGAATAAGCCATCGTGTCCGTTCCATGAAGTATTACAAAACCATCAAATTCGTGGTAGTTTTCTTGGATTATCAGAGCCATTTGTTCCCATATTGCGGGGTTCATGTCCGATGAATCAATGAAGGGGGTAAATGGAATGCTTTTTATGCGCACACCAATTTCATTTAATTCAGGCATGAAATCCTGAAGGCGACTAAAATCAATTGGGCGTAAAGCACCTGTCGATGGGTCTTCGGACATACTAATGGTGCCCCCAGTGAAAATCAATAATACTGCACTCGTTTTATCCACGTTATATTTCTTTTATTTCAACAAGAAGCAAAGATAGTGAATATTGTGTTAAAAAGGATGGAATTGTCAATTCTTGTCGGTACAAATGTTTTAATTCGCTAATGTACTATCAGTTTGATAGACTAACTTCAAATATCGAGATGTATCGAATTTAAAACGACATACAGATAATTAAATCTTAATCTTTAACTTTTCACCTGCGTTAATGTTGTTGCTTTTTTTTGCGTTCCAGCTTTTTAGCTGACTAATTGAACAATGATATTTTTCAGCAATTTCCGAAAGTGATTCTCCTTTTTTTACGGTATGTGATTTTAATTTTAGTTTTGATGTTTTTTTATGATCTAAACTCGCAATTGTTTTTTCGTCTTGCTTTTTGTTTAGTTCTTCGGGCTCTTCTTCATTTGTCAAAAGCTTTTCGGTAGGTTCAATGGTTTTAAGTTTTAATACTTGCCCTGGAAAAATCTTTCCTTTTTCAAGTTTATTTAAATCCTCAAGCTCACGTACACTTATACCATATTGTTTGGATATTGAAAATAGGGTTTCTCCTTTTTTTATCGTGTGTGTTGCGTTGTTTTCAGCAAGGTCAGTGCTTGTCGGTGAGTTATTGTCGATAGGGTTCGTTTTTGCAATCGCCACTCTTTCCTCTACCTCAATTTTTTTAGCGTCGGTAATTTTAACTCGTTGCTTTAGCGCTAAGAAATCGCTTTTTAGCTTGTTATTCTTTTTTAAGTTCGATACAGATGTACCATATTTAGCCGCGATTGCCGATAATGTTTCGCCAGATTTAACGGTGTGGTATTTAGCTGGAATATGTTTCTGCTTGATGATGGTTTGATAAGTGATACCATCTTCAGTGTGGTTCGGGTGAGCGAGTGTTGATGTAGCAGTAGTTGTCGTATTCAGTGCTAAATTTTCTACAGGTGGAGTAAAGGTTCGAGCTAAAAGTGAATCGTGCATCAGGATGCGGCCTGCTTTTACAAATCGGCGGCTATAGTAATCGGAATTGGAATTAGAGATGGAGATACCAACACTCGAAGCTGAATGGATAAACGTAAAATTCCCATTTTCATCTTTCGATACTACTAAACCAACGTGCCCCACACGATGTCCACGAGCTCTTCCGTTGTAAAAAACTAAATCACCAGGTTGTATTTCGCTTTCGCAAATCGTTGGAGTTTTTTCTGCCTGGTCAGCTGAGGAGCTACCTAATTTGATTCCAAAATTATTGAAAACGAATGATGTAAAGCCTGAGCAATCAAACGAGCTGGGGCCTTTGCCGCCACCACGATAAGGTGTCCCTAAGTATTTTTTACTGAAATTAATTGCTGAGTCGGCGAGGGTTATAAATTGATTTGAATTGTATTTGTTGATGTTTATTGAGTCTGATTTTGATAATTCAAACTGGCTTGGAGTTTGAGCTGTAATGATTTGCGTAGTTGTTGCTACTAGTAGTATGATGATGAGTTTTTTTAGCATGTGTACAATCGTATTTTTATTCCGAAATTATTCTTTCTAAACAAAGATACAAATTTCAAGTCGGACTCAAAAATAAGCATTTGGTTTTTTAACCCAATTTAAGCTAAAAAAGGAACTGCAAATAGATTGTTTTGCAGTTCCTTTTTGGTTATTATTTGTAGCCTTTATTTGATTCTATTTTTCTATAGTATCAATGATTTCTACTTCGTATTTAAGCTCTTCAATGGCTTTTTTGAGCTGTTCTGCTGTGTTTTTCTGTTTGTTGAATTTTACTTTTACCGTTTTGTTAGCTAAGTTTACATCAAGTGCTTTCACTCCTTTTTCGAAGGCGATATTCTTTTCAATTTTTTGTTTACATGCCATACAATCCATCGCAACGCGATAGCATACAGTAGTGTCTTTTTGAGCTTTTTGTGCGACTGTAGTCGAAATACTTAATACGAATACAATTAAAATCGTAATTTTTTGTAGTGTTTTCATCTGTTTATAATTGTTTTTTTAGTTGTTCTCGCCAAAGACGAGAGAACTCGCCAATGATAATCATCTCTTTGTGTGAGTTGTTGCTCATGGCTCGTTTCATGTGTTTGTACTATTATTTAATTAATTGTCTTCTCTATTTATAGCCCATCTCATGCCTAGATAAATTTTTCGGCCATGTAGTGGTCCCCAAATCATTGATGCATCAAAATTGTCGCTTCCAGGATTTGCAACATCTATAATTGGGTTCTTTTGGGTGAAGTTCGTTAAGTTTTCCGATCCCAAATATACCGACCATGTGCGAAAGTATCTTGTGATTTGTGCATTCATTACGGTGTAAGGGTCAAATGTTTTATTCCACAAGGGATTTGAATCGCTAGGGTCGGGTAGGCGACCTCCACCATTAAACTGTGTTGTGTAGTCGAACTGCCATTTTTTTAATGGAGTTTGATACGACAGTGTAAGTAAGCTTTTCGACTTATTTGTTAGTGGCTTGTTGCGAAGTTCGCCTGCTATGGTTGCTTTTACAATATTAATTCGATGTGCAACATTAACGCTCATTCCTTTGAAAATTTCGGAACTTAGCTCAATTTGTGCGCTATGCGAAAAGGACTTCCCATCAAGATTCTTGAAAAAAACTTTGTGTGTATCGCTATCGAGATCGGTAATCACTTGTTCGTTGAAATTCGTGAAGTACCATTCTCCATTCACTTTAATCACTTTTTCGGCCCAATGCAAGTCCCACATTGCGCTCAAGCCATAGTTCCAAGCTTCTTCCATTTTTAAGTTTGGGTCTATTACGAGTTGTCGGTTACCTGCAAGTAAATAATTGTTTTCGGCCAACACAATGGGCGACCGATAGCCCTTTCCTGCTGTAGCTCTTAACGACAGATGCTCTGATAGATTATACTTTAGATGCATACGTGGGGTGACTAACGATCCATAAATTGAATTGTAGTCGTATCGCAATCCCGCCATAAGCATCAATTTATCAGAAGGTTTAAACGTGTATTCACCATACGCACCTCCTACAAATTCATTCTTTATAAATGCACTTGATGCTAATGTGGGCATTAATTCGTTGTAATAATCATAATTTGCATTTAGGCCTGTGGTTAGTTTGTGTTTCTCTGTCCATTCGGTTTGATAAATTAGATTCGAGAAAAAACTATTTTGTTTACCAGTATACATTTTTGAACCGTAATGCGAATGTTGATTGTGTGTTGAACCATTCAGAATTAACGCTAAACTTTTGCCCGTAGCCGGATCGAAAATATAGCCGTTTTTCAAAAAGAACTCAACTCGTTCTGATTTTACTCCAATTTTATAATCTCCATCCAACTGCCCACCGTGTCTTTCCTCGGTTAATGCACGTACAAAAGCTTGCGAAATAAACTTGTCGGTTTTGTAATACCACCGATTAATAAAATTATACTGTTTCACCATGGGCATGTCGGCAAAGTTGTCCTTGTTTTTGTCGAATTCCAGATACTCATCGCTTGCATGCAGCAAAATGCCTGTAGATAGTTTGTTATTGAATTTTACCGATGCATTGAGGTTCGATTCCACGCGTCCGGCGTCGCTTGCAAATAAGTTCAATGCAACAATTTCGCTCGTTGGTGGCTTTTTGAATTCTACATTTATCTGTCCCGTCATGGCTTCGTAGCCATTAACTACCGACGATGTCCCTTTCGAAACCTGTATGCTTTCCATCCAAGGTCCAGGTATAAAACTCATGCCATAAGGAGCGGAAATACCGCGTAAGTTTGGAATGTTTTCAGTGAGCATCTGCACATAAGTTCCAGGTAAGCCGAGTAATTTTATTTGTTTGGCACCTGTTGCTGCGTCGCTGTACGAAACATCAACCGATGGATTTGTTTCAAAACTCTCGGATAAATTGCAACAAGCTGCTTTACAAAGCTCTGTTGCAGTTATTTTTTCGGTATTGAAAACGGCGGTACGTGATTTTAAGATACCTACATTTTTAGCAACTACATTTACTTCCGACAGTTCAATGCGGTCGTAAAGTGTTATCGTAAGTAGTTTTGTTGCGTCAACAACTTCTATCGTGTCGTTATTGTAAGCCACATTACTAACAACAAGTAGTTTTGTTTCGTTACTTGTGTTAATGCTAAATTCGCCATTCGCGTTGGAGGCGGTGCCTGTGTTGCTATTTAGCCAATGTATATTTGTACCTGGAATGGTTTCTCCTTTGGGATTTACTACTTTTCCTTTTAAGGTATTTGCAGTGAGTGGGATGCTAATTATACAAATTAGTATGGATAAAATTAGTTGTTTCATTTTTCTTATTATTTGAGTTATGTGTAAAATCAAAAGGTCGGTGACTTGTATGGTCATCGACTACGGTTGGCTTTGCAATAAATCAAATAGTTAGAACAGATTTGGAAGATAGAATTGTTCTGCCTGCCAATAAAGGAGTGTCGGGCGGTGAATATGCTTTGAATATGGTATATTCAAAAATAGGAATGTGTGCGAACGTATGTAGTAAAGTGGGGAATAGTAACTCAAACGAAGCAATCGGAGTTTTTTCAATGTTTTTTACAACAATGGTAGGTGTTTCAACGTTTACACGTAGTAAATGGCAGCTATCAGGGTGATGACTTATATTTGTGCAAGTTAAATCGTGGTTAGCGTTTTCAGAGTGTTTATTGTGCTTTGTATCACAGCAATTTGATTCGTTGTGGTGTAGTTCGCCACAAGAATTTACAGCTACCTCAACTATACCATGTTCTTCGCATGTGTTGCAGCAATAGTTTATCACATTAAACCCCAAACCGGCTATCATAAAATAACCGATTAAAAATAGGAACGTTATATGTATAAAAATTTGCTTCATATTCATTTTGATAAACAAAAATACGTTCGATATGTTTACAACGAAAATTTTATACAGTTTTTTAGCTTTATTTTAAAAAATATCGCATTAAAAATTATACATTTGCAGAATAAATAATTCAATTGATTTCTATGATTAAAATAAGTCGTTTAGGTTTGATAATTGGTGTGTTGGCGGCTTTTACCTTCACTTCGTGCCGACAACGAACAGTACGCACCATTGATAAATCGCATGTTGAACGATACTACCTCGATGCCGATACCTCAAAAGGTGCATTGAGTGTTGAGCTTTCTGTTCAGTTGCCTGTGTGTTTAGATAATGAAGCTGCATTGGATTCTATCCGTAATACAATTGTGTCTAATCTTTTTGGGAGTGAATATGTTGTTTATCACAACGATTCGTTGGTTAAGAAATTTACCGAAGATTTAAAAAAGGAATATGAACTTACGAATAAGCCAATTTTAAATGAAATGGACGAGAAATCGTTGTACTCGTTCAATAATGAGCACGTTCTTGATGGCTTTTCTTTGTTGAATGATGAGAATATTTATTCCTACGGTATTAATCGTTATGTTTTTATGGGCGGTGCACACGGATTGAATACCATTAATTATCTCAATTTTAATGTTAAAACTGGGAAGTTGATTACCGAAAACGACTTGTTTCTTAAAAATACAATGCCTAAATTAGTGGAGTTGATAAAAAGGCGTATTATTGAGCAGAGTAAAGAAGATGCTGATGTGGAGGTGATTACGAGGCTAGAGAAAACTGATTATTGGATTGATGCTATAAAACCAAATGGTAACTTTTACTTAACCGACGAAAGTTTAAATTATATTTTTAATCCGTACGAAATTGGGCCATATTACTTGGGTATTACTGAAGTTAGAATTCCATACGATCGACTTAAAAGTGTGCTAAAACCAAATAGTATTATAAATTATTTGATTCGTAAAGAGCCTGTGGTGGTTGCAAAATAATTATTTTTATAAAATATACCATAGCGCGTAGAAATGAACTAAAACATTTCTACGCGCTTTTTTGTTACAGAAACAATCACTGTTTCGTATACTATTCTTTACAAATTTTAGAAAAGCTACTACATATTTGGAGTCATTCCAAAAATTATATTATCTTTGTTCTGATATTACAAACTTAGGTTCGGTTTTTTGCTGTTAAGTATTTAAAAATGCGAACTTAATTATAAAGTTGAAACGAATTAATAGAGTGAATTAACTTTATATTTTAAATAAATATACATATGCAACTACTTGATGTTTCTTTAGTCGACTGGTCGAGAGCGCAATTTTCGCTCACAGCCATGTATCACTGGATTTTTGTGCCTTTAACTTTAGGGTTAGGTGTTATTCAAGCCATTATGGAAACCATTTATTATCGTACTGGCGACGAAAAATGGAAAAAAGTCACGAAGTTTTGGATGGCGCTCTTTGGTGTTAATTTTGCAATTGGTGTAGCTACAGGTATTATTTTGGAATTTCAGTTCGGTACAAACTGGTCGAACTACAGTTGGTTTGTAGGTGATATTTTTGGAGCGCCATTGGCTATTGAGGGTATCGTAGCATTTTTTATGGAAGCGACCTTTATTTCTATCATGTTTTTTGGATGGAATAAAGTAAGTAAAGGCTTTCACTTGGCTTCAACATGGTTAACTATAACGGGTGCTACTTTATCTGCTCTTTGGATTTTGGTTGCCAATGCTTGGATGCAATACCCCGTAGGGATGGAATTTAATCCAGACACAGTGAGAAACGAAATGGTCGATTTCTGGGCATTGCTTTCTCCAATTGCTTGGAATAAGTTTTTCCACACTGTAGTTTCAAGTTGGATTTTTGGTGCTTTATTTGTGTTAGGTGTTAGTGCATGGTATTTACTTAAAAATAGGGATGTTGATTTTGCTAAAAAGAGTATCAAGGTGGCAGCGGCGTTTGGTTTGTTGGCATCGTTGCTAACAGCGACCACTGGTCACGGATCTGCATACGAAGTTGCACAAAAACAACCTATGAAGCTTGCTGCAATGGAAGGTTTATATGTTGGACAAAAGGGTGCTGAACTTGTGGCTGTTGGTGTGTTAGCTCCAAATAAAACATATTCAGATACCATAAACCCTTATTTGTTTAAAATAGGTATACCAAAAGCATTGTCGTTTTTAGGTTACAATGATTTTGACGCATTTGTGCCTGGTATCAAAGATATAGTTGAAGGTGGCTATGAAACACCGAATGGAGTTGCATTGTCATTCAACGAAAAACAGGCACGCGGTAAAGCTGCTCAAAATGCTTTAAATCAGTATAAAGTTGCTGTTGAGGCCAAAGATACTGCTGCTGCTGCTTTGCATAAAGATACATTGATGGCTAATTATAACTACTTTGGATACGGCTATATGGATAATGCCGAAGAAACAATTCCTTATGTACCTGTGGTGTTTTATGCATTTCACATGATGGTAGCTTTAGGTATGTTCTTTATTCTATTATTTAGTATATTCACCTTTTTAAGTTTCAAAAAAGAGCTTTTCCTTCAAAAAAGCAATTTACTGCTTTGGGTTGCTATCTTATCAATACCACTAGGCTTTTTAGCTTCTCAACTTGGTTGGATGGTTGCTGAGTTTGGTCGTCAACCTTGGACTATTCAGGATATTTTACCAGTGAAAGTGTCAATATCTGCAATTTCTACAGCTTCGGTTCAAACTACTTTCTATCTTTTCTTTGCCGTATTCACTGCACTGCTAATTGCCGAACTACGCATTATGTTTAAGCAAATAGGAAAAGGTCCTGATCACGAATAATGTTTCGTTATCAATATCGTGAAATTATTATTGAAATAGATATCAATCAAATTATTCTTAAAAAATAGATCTTATGATAACATATTCATTTTTACAACACTACTGGTGGTTCGTGATCTCTTTGTTGGCCGGTATTTTGTCTTTTCTATTATTTGTGCAAGGTGGTCAATCCATGTTGTTTTCGCTACCTAAAACTGAAGATCAGCGCCGTATTATAGTAAATGTGCTTGGCCGCAAATGGGAGTATACTTTCACTACGCTAGTAACTTTTGGTGGCGCTTTTTTTGCATCGTTCCCTTTGTTTTATTCAACTAGTTTTGGTGGAGCCTATTGGGTTTGGATGGCTATTTTATTTTGTTTTATCATTCAGGCTGTATCATATGAGTTTCAATCGAAACCAGGTAATACTTATGGCAAAACTACCTATCGTGTGTTTCTATACATTAATGGTGTGTTAGGCACTGTGTTGATTGGGGCTGCTGTTGCTACTTTTTTTACTGGATCAGACTTTGTAATTAATAAAGGAAATATAACTAATCAGCTAGCTCCGGTTATTAGTCAGTGGGGTAATGAGTGGCACGGTCTAGAAGCTTTGCTAAATTTGCGCAACTGGTTGTTGGGTTTAGCTGTTTTGTTTCTTTCGCGAACGAATGCTTCTTTGTTTTTTGTAAATAGAGTAAGTGATGTGGAGTTAGAGAAAAATGCTCGTAAAGCAGTGTTGTTTAATGCACTGCCGTTTTTAGTATTCTTCTTATCGTTTGTGATTTGGACCCTGCTTGCCGAAGGTTTTGCAGTAAATCCGGATACGAAATTGGTTTTTATGGAGCCTTACAAATACTTTATGAATTTAATTGAAATGCCTATTGTTCTAATTCTGTTTTTAGCTGGTGTAGTAGCTGTATTATGGGGAATTGGAGCAACAGTGTTCAATGCAAACTTCAAAAAAGGTATTTGGTTTACTGGTGCAGGTACTATTATTACCGTATGCAGTTTGCTTTTGTTAGCAGGTTATAATAACACAGCATATTATCCAGCTACGCCAAATTTACAAAGTTCACTAACTATATTCAATTCATCGTCAAGCGAATTCACTTTAAATGCGATGGCAGTTGCATCCTTGCTTATTCCATTTGTTGCAACTTATATTTTCTTTGCATGGCGTTCGTTAGAGAAAAAACGTACCGATATTGAAGATATCAACAATGACTCGCATGCTTATTAATCACGAGTTACATTCTGTGGTTTGATATAAAAAATGCGCTTCCAATTTTCTGGAAGCGCATTTTTTGTTTGAAAATACTTGAATCTAAATTATTTAAGTAGTTCTTCAATTTTTTGTTTGAGTGCTGCAAATTCAGATTCGCTGTATAACCTGGTTAGCATGACAATCTTTCCTGTTTTGTCGATAAGTACATTTCGAGTAATACCAGCTTCGCGTTGAGCGTAAAGCGCAAAAATATTAGCAGCAGGATCAAGTCCAATAGGATACGTTATTTTTGTGCTTTCAGCGAATCGTTGAACAGTTTCAAGTGGTTCGTCCCTGTCTATAGCAAGAAGTGCAAAATTTGAGTTGTTTTTATGTTTTTTCCAAATATCACTTTCAATAAATGGCATCTCTTTGCGGCATACGCCACACCAACTAGCCGTAAATTGAAGCATTATTGTTTTTCCGCGTAAATCACTTAGTTTTACTGTTTTTCCATCTGTCAGTTTTAAACTAAAGTTAGGAGCGGTATCGCCTAGTTTTACAATATAACCTCTGTCGTCGGTAGTTTGTGCATTAAGTACACTAGTTAAGCTTATTGTACAGGCTATTAGTAATTGTTTGAAATTCATTTGTATCGTTAGTTTATTTGATCGAGGACCTTTTCAAGTTCTGTATCCAATTCATTTAGTTGTTTTTTGCAAATTGCAATTAGTTCGGAGGCACGTTTTACTTTTTGTGCAATCTGATCCATATTTATTTCTTTCTCGTTTTCGAGTTCTTGCAAAATTCGCTCCAGCTCTACTTGGGCTTCGTTGTAAGTTGTTTTCTGCTTTGCCATTTTTTTTTGTTCTGAGTAGATAGTTTTGAGTAATTAGTTTATTCGTCGGAGAAATGCACTAATACATGTCGGTACGAGTTGAAAATTTTTGATTTAGAAACATAGCCAATATATCTTTTTGAGTCATCAACAACCGGAAGATTCCATGCGCCAGTATCTTCAAAAATCTGCATAACCTTCTCCATAGGTAGTTTGTAGTTGATAGTTGCAGGTGGCGAAATCATTAATTTGCGAACCGTAAACCGTTGATACAGTTCAGGGCGAAACATAATGTTACGAACTTCGTCAAGTAGCACCACACCAACTAATACTCGCGTTTCAGGTTCTACTACTGGGAAAATGTTCCGTTTTGAATGCGATATTATTTTTACCAATTCACCTAGCGACATGGATGGTGAAAGTTCTGTTAAATCGGTTTCAATTACATTGTCAGTTTTCAGCAATGTAAGTACGGCTTTGTCTTTGTTATGTGTAATGAGTTCTCCTTTTTGAGCTAATCGCATAGCATAAAGGCTATGTGGTTCAAAAAGTATGATAGTTAGGTACGATACGGTTGACACAATCATAAGTGTCATGAAAAGGGTGTAGGTGCCTGTAAGTTCGGCAATTAGGAATATGCCTGTAAGCGGCGCATGCATAACCCCCGACATTAAGCCCGACATACCTGCAAGTGCAAAGTTCTCGTTTGGTACATGCACACCTATGAGTTGCAAAATTTGAGCTAGTGCATAGCCAGTAAGTGCACCCACAAAAAGTGAGGGTGCAAAAATTCCCCCTACACCTCCAGCGCTGTTGGTGGCAGCAGTTGCAAAAATTTTAAATATCACAATTAATGATAAATAGGCAATAAATATCCAAGGCGCATCACCGAATTGTAAAAATATACTTCTATCGAGTACTGAGTGCGAGTTTCCATTTAGTAGCGCGCTAATTGTTTCGTAGCCTTCACCATACAATGGAGGGAAAATAAAAATAAGTACGCTTAACATTACGCCTCCAATAACTAGTTTGGAGTAAGGATTCTTGTATTTCCGAAAAAACTGCTCTATTCTATTTATGCCACGTGTAAAGTATAGAGATACTAAGCCACATACAACGCCAAGTAAAATTAGCAATGGAATTCGGCTGACTTCAAATGGTTCGCTTACCGTGAAGTTGAACATAAATGAATTGCCAGAGAGAATATATGCTACCGAAGTTGCTGTAACAGAAGAGATAAGTAGTGGTACTATGGACGTTAGAGTCATGTCGAGCATAAGTACTTCGAGTACAAAAACAAGCCCTGCAATGGGTGCTTTAAAGATGCCTCCAATAGCTCCTGCGGCTCCACAGCCAATAAGTAACATTAATGTTTTTTGGTCGAGTTTAAAATATTTCCCTAGATTCGATCCAATGGCAGCACCTGTAAGTACAATGGGTGCTTCGGCTCCTACCGATCCTCCAAAGCCAATTGTGAATGTGCTTCCTACTAGCGACGACCATACGTTGTGTAGTTTTAAGATACTTTTTCGTTGCGATATAGCATACAATATTCTGGTTACACCATGACTAATGTCGTCTTTAACTATCTTTCGTACAAAAATGGAAGTGATAAGTATGCCTACAGCAGGAAATACGAGATACCAGTAATTTACATCACTTTTGCTGAAACTTTCGGTAAGTAGAACTTGGATAAAATGAATGGAACTCTTTAAAATATAAGCTGCTAGGGCTGTAAATATACCAATAGCTAGACTCATCAAAAGTAAGAATTGTCTTTGGTTTATATTTTGTTCGCGCCATGCTAGTATCTTTTGATACCACGTATTCCTATTCATCATACCTAATTAAAAAAAACTTTTTTATTACCAACTACAAAGATAAAAAAAAATCAATAGTATTGATGTTTTAAATTCTATTTGCTGTTTTACTAGTGTAAATCAAACGCCTTTTCCTTTGAATAAGATTTCTGATGTGAGTATTAGTATGCGAAGATCGTTGAGTAGTGACATGTTTTCCATATAAATAATGTCGTAATTTAGTCGTTCGATCATTTTTTCAATGGTATCAGAGTATCCAATTTTTATTGGGCCCCACGAGGTCAATCCAGGTCTTATTTTGTATAAAAGGCAATAGTATGGTGCATCCTCGATTATTTGATTGATGTAATACTTTCGTTCGGGGCGTGGCCCAACAATGCTCATTTCTCCTTTTAAAATGTTCCAGAATTGAGGGAGTTCATCTATTCGATACATTCGGAGTATACGTCCAATTGATGTTACACGTTCGTCGGTAGCACTGCTAAGTTTCGGTGTCCCATTTTCGGCATCTACATACATTGTTCTAAATTTCACTATGTTAAACGGCTTGCCATACCTGCCAATTCGCTCTTGCAAGTAAAAAACTGATCCTTTCGAATTTAGTTTTATAGCTATGGCAAAGTAGATAAAAACGGGTAGTAGAACTATTAACATTATAGCCGATGCAATCACATCAATGAGTCGTTTTACAGCAATTTGCCAATTGGGCATTTGCACTTCGGTTATGCTTACTAAGGGTTGAAATCCAGCGTTGCCCATACGCGCACTTCCTATTAAAATCTCGTATAATCGTGGTGTAAAGCGGATTTCAACATTGTGCTTGTATAGTGTATTGATATAGCTAAAAAGCTTTTGTTCGTCGGGGTTGTCGAGTGCTATAATTACCTCTTCGATATTATTTTTTTCGATAATATTACTGATCTGATTGAAATGTCCGCATATTTTTTCGCCGGCAATAGTTGGTCTTGTGTTTTCAGCGGAAACAAAACCAACAACAGAATGGCGATCTGAGTTTTTTGTAAGATCTTTTTCTATGCGCTCGGCATTTGGACCATGACCCACAATAAGGGTGTTGATGGTCCACTCTTTGGTTTTATATAACCGAAGAATTTGGTTGTATACAGCCGTTCGTAAATACAAGGTTGTAGTGAAAAATACCAGGAATAAAGTGCTAAGCGATACAAAGTAGTAGTTGTTCGAAATATTGATGTCGTCAAGCATCAGAAACATAAAAACAACTAGCGAGATAATAATTGAAGATAGCAAGGTGTTGAGTATTAAACCCAATCTGTTGCAGTTCTCAATTTTTATATAGAATCCTGATAGGTAGTGAATAAGTAGTACTGTGAAAGGGAAGAATGCAAATGTAAGGTAGTATTTGGGCTTAAATACGAAAAACTCAATTTCATTTATGATTGAAATGTTATTAATGGCTTTTCTGAATACAATAAAAAGCACCCAAACCAGTATTGCCGAAAGAATATCAGCAAGAATATATTTGTTGTGTAGTTTGTTGTATCTCATTTTTAAAATCCTAGTTCCGTATAATTTCAACTCTGTTTCCAGCACCAATTTTGATGATCGACGAATGTTGCAGTTTAATTTGTTTGGTTCGGTTGTGATCCACTAAGTGATAGCTGTTTTGGGCTAGTAGTGTTTTTACTACTTTTTCAGAGTCCAAAGGCATAATGCAAAACAGAGGTTTACGTAATCGTTGTATTAGGTAGTTTGCAAATGTGTCAGTGATAATTCTAAACCCCGTTTTAGGAGCTTCACTAGCTATTTGTGGTGCTAAGTTCTTTGTGTTTTCTAGAACAATACTGATTTTATCGTCGCTTACATCGAGTAAATCCCACACAATATCAGGTACAGTATCAGCATATGATTGTATGCGTACAGTGCTATCAATTAGAAGGGTGGTGTCGGCTTTAGGGGCATTTTGAATCATGTCAATTAATTTTTTGACTGCTTTTTCTGAACATGCATCACACGCAATAAGCCAACCCTTATCAGAATTGTATGCTATTAGCTCGTCTTGTTGTATTGATTTTATTGCTGCTGATAAGTCGATTCGAAAATCGGGTTTCTCGGGATTTGCTGACATTAATTTATGATTCGTGTTAGTTGTTAATACAGTAACGTGTTTTTGATTCGTTTAGTATAAACGAGCCATTTGTGTTAATAAACTTCATGCAAATATACCAATTTAATTTATTTTAGCAGCAGATACTTTTATCGTATTTAAGATCTCATGTCTAATGTGTTGATTTGTTGTTTGTTGCTTTTTTGGAAAGATTTTAATTGGATTTTTTAAAATAAATCATTACTTTTACAAATGGAAGGAACGCAAATAGTGTATGGTATGTGAGGTAAGTTGTTGTTTGTTATGAGCTATTTGAGTGCTGATTTGGATTGATTATGTGCTGTTGATTTCGGATTTACTGTATCGGAAAAATATTAAAACAATGATAAATAAATGGATTTTTGAAAAACAAACGGATGAAAAATTAAAACACATCGAATCGCTAGCCGAAGAGTTGAGTATAAGCCCTGTGTTAGCACAGCTGTTAGTTCAACGTGGCATCACTACTTTTGATGAAGCACGCATTTTTTTTCGTCCAGATCTTTCGCAATTGCACGATCCTTTTTTGATGGCAGATATGGATAAGGCTGTAGAGCGTTTGTCCAAAGCTATGAAGCATAATCAAAAAATTCTGATTTATGGTGATTATGATGTGGATGGTACTACCTCTGTTTCGTTAGTTTATAAGTTTCTAAGTCAGATTTATGCGAATTTGGGTTTTTATATTCCCGATAGGTATAATGAAGGCTATGGGATATCTATTCAGGGTATTGATTATGCTGTTGAACATCATTATCAATTAATTATAGCACTTGATTGTGGTATAAAGGCCGTCGAAAAAGTCGCATACGCTAGCTCTAAAGGGGTTGATTTTATTATCTGTGATCACCACACACCCGATGCTGTTTTACCTTCAGCAGTGGCAGTGTTAGATCCTAAACGTGCTGATTGTCAATATCCTTACAAGGAGCTTTCGGGATGCGGCGTTGGGTTTAAGCTGATGCAAGCTTTTGCCTCGGTTAATAATATCGATTTTTCGGAGCTTACTCCATTGCTCGACTTGGTTGCGTTAAGTATTGCGTCGGATATTGTGCCAATTACTGGCGAAAACCGTATTTTGGCCTTCTATGGTTTAAAGCAAATCAATACCAATCCCTCTATTGGACTTAAAAGTATTATGGATGTGTGTGGTATTGCCGACAAGGAACTTTCTATCAGTGATATCGTGTTTAAAATTGGTCCACGTATTAATGCGTCGGGCCGTATGAAGTTGGCCACCGAGGCTGTGGAACTCCTTATTGCCAATGATCCTGTTTTTGCTAAAGAAAAAAGCAGCACAATTAATGAGTATAACAATGACCGTAAAGATTTAGATAAAAATATAACCGACGAAGCCATTGCACTTATTGCATCGGATAAACGATATGATTCTCGGCGTTCTATTGTGGTATATAAACCTGATTGGCACAAAGGTGTTATTGGTATTGTAGCGTCACGACTAAGTGAGGAGTATTACAAACCTACCATTGTACTTACAAAATCGAATGGCGTGGCATCAGGCTCAGCGCGATCAGTTTCGGGTTTTGATATTTACAAAGCTATCGACTCGTGCCGCGATTTGCTTGATAACTTTGGAGGGCACATGTATGCTGCAGGACTCTCGCTTAAGGAAGAGAAAATTCCAGAGTTTACGGAGCGTTTTGAGCGTTTTGTGTCCGAAAAAATATTGCTTGATCAAACTTATCCACAGATTGACATTGATGCTGTTTTGCAATTTAAAGACATAACACCAAAATTTTACAGGGTTTTAAAACAGTTTGGCCCTTTTGGTCCAGGTAATATGAAACCAGTTTTTGTGAGTAAAAGGGTGATGGATTATGGTACAAGTAGATTGGTTGGCAAGGAGCAGGAACATTTAAAGCTTGAATTAGTAGACAAAAGTTCCGAAAATGTAATGAACGGAATTGCATTTCGTATGCATAGTTTTAATACCCATTTAAAAGCCTTAAATCCACTCGATATTTGCTATAGTATTGAAGAGAACACGTTTAACGGTAATACCAATATACAGTTATTGATTCGAGATATTAAAATTGAGGGGGATCTAATGAACGAATAATTCATTTGAAAATTGTTTTATGATAATAAGAATGGCTATTAACCTCTCATTGAAAGGTTAATAGCCATTTAACTCTGTTGATGTTCTGTCGTTCTTTGTTTTATTCTTTAAAGGTTAGAGCGAATATCTAAAAAATACCATTGCGCTGAACCAAGGTTTTGCTGACTCATTGAGTGCTTTTTGCACACCTGTTCCAGGTATGGTATATGCAATGTGTCCGTGCCAATACCAATTTCTGGAGCGGAAGTACTTGACGGAAATGTTGAATTCACTGCCATACTCTTTGTGAGCCAAAGTGCTTAAAGCTGGATTGCCGCCAATGTTGTTTCGAGTAACAGCGTGCATGTACATAATTTGTGGAACAAGTTCAATTTTTCGCCAAGGGCGTATGTTTGCCTGCAATTGATGTACATTCATATTGCTGTTTTGTACGATTTTAAAGTGGTTGGCGCCAATCACCCATTCTTCGGCATTTCCACCAGTGAGCATCGGATCCCAACGTTCATAGGTTTCGGTTTCGGGGTCGTCGCCCGACATGCATGCATAGCGATACCGTAGGGTAGGAGCACCCTTTGCGTTGGCAAAGCTCCAGCCAATTTCAGAATATCCAGCAAAGGCTTTCATGTCGAACTCTGTGCTTCGCTCGTAGGCTAACTCGCCACGATAAAATAATCCAGCAGTGGCAGGAGGCCTGTTGTTGTAGTAGCGTAAGTTTAGAAGTTGCAATCCTTTTCGCCCATAAACTTGACCCACGGGGGTGTAGTAATTGAACGATGATCGAGGAACATCTAACATCATAAAACCAATTTGGTTTGCATAGCCATCGCCCCATTCGGCATTAATGCCTCGGATTACGGTTTTAGAGTCTACAATGTCGAGTTCATCGGGATCAAGTTGAAAAACTTGCAGCAATATGTTGTTATAGCGTATGGCGGTTAAGCCAAGGTAATCGGCAGCCCATCGAGGGTTAAGTTGCAGAGCTGCACGTTTATCGCCGTTTGAGGCTGTGTTGCGAATAATAAAGCCTTTGCCCACCGAGAATTGTTGCCTGCCTATTGATAGGTTAAAGGTTAATGTGTTGCCCGATTTAAAGTTATTCGTCTGCATGACGCCCACAAAAGCATCGTCGAAGGCGGTGTGAAACCGTGGTTCGTCGGTAAATAAATCTCTTCCTGCCGACCCACTGAATATAACACTTGAACCTCCATACATATACATGTTCCATTTGGATGCTAATGCCCTGATTCCATAGATGCCGGCCGAAGCCCAACCTTCGATCCATCCGGTGTATCCTTTGCCAGGTGGGTTATTTATCAAGGGATTTCCGTTTAACATGGCCTCTTTATTGGCATACCACGCGTTGTTGTTGCTATACAACATTTGAGTAATAGCAAATCGGGTAGTAAGCAGAGTTTTTTTATCTTCGTAGAGAATGGGGAAGTCTTTTTGACCGAGCAGAATTCCACTTTTGTCTCTTTTTAGTTTCGCTTTTTCGCTTACAGTCACAGTTAAAGTAATGGTAATACCACCCAGTTGTGATGGTGTGATTTCGTAAGTAGCAGCTTCCACTTGCTCTAATTTTCGTACATTGTTGGTGTAGCCATCGAGCAATAAGCTACGAATGGTAGTTTGGGGAAAAACTTGGAACTGTTGTTTTACCTTCAGTTCCAGGTTTTTTTGCGCCTCTACATCAGCAAGTTTATTTTCGTAGATGAAATTTACAGTTGTAATGCGTTCACCTTCGTAAAATGCACCACCTACTTGAGCAATGATCGGAAACGTTATCAAGCAAAAAAGAAAGAGAATAACACGTTTTAGAACTCTCATCTTTGATTGATTTTAGTGGTTAATAAGCAGTCCATCCACCATCGGTAGCATAAATTACACCGGTTAAGTTGGACGATTCTTCGGATAACAAGAATAAGATAACAGCAGCTTGTTCCCAAACGGTTGACATGCGGTGTTTGCTGTCGTTCATCATTAATAAGCTTTCAGTTTTGGCTCCACCCATGCCTGCAATGCCACGGCGTTTCACTTCTTTTACGTATTGAAAAGCTTTATCGGTCATAGGGGTGGTAGTAGCCGCCATGTTTACGGAGTTTACACGTATGCCATAAGGTGCGTAGTCGATAGCCGCATTACGTGTTAAACCATTCACCGCGTGTTTGCTGGCCACGTAAGCAGGGTTTCCGGCCAATCCGGTAAGTCCAGCAATAGAGCCTACGGTGACGATTGCACCACCATTACCTTGATGAACGAGTTGTTTGAGTACAGAACGCATTGACTTGAAGGTTCCTGTGACGTTTATGTCTACCACATTGTCCCAGTATTCGTCGGTAGCTTCATCTACTGGAGCTGGTAAAAGGTTTTTCTGTTTGTCGTAATCGAACGGATCGCCTGAGAATGTTCCATCCATTACGCCAGCATTTAAGAGTACAATGTCGATTTTTCCGTATTGGGCAACCGCTGTTGCAACGAGGTTGTTGCAGTCAGAAGAACTTCTGATGTCTGTTTTTACAAACATGGCTTTGCCGCCTTCGTTGCGGATGTATTTGGCAGTAGCTTCGCCAAGACCTTCGAGCCAGTCGGCAATAACTACCGAAGCGCCTTCACGAGCAGCACGAATGGCTGATGCGCGGCCAATGCCTCTTGCTCCGCCTGTTACAATTAACACTTTACCTTTGAGGCGGTCTTTGGAAAAATAGGTTGAATCGATGGGTGTAATGTCATTTTTTTTAGGAGAAGCTTTGGTTTGAGCTGAAGAGCTAAGGGGAATTAAACCAAAGGAAAGTAGCATTACGAATGTAATGAGCTGAAGTTTTGAAATTAGATTATTCATACAATTTATTATTTAGAACTATGATTAAATAGGTTTTTCTAAACTAACAATTGTAACTGTTGTAAAGTTTTTGGTTTGAACTTGGGCTTCAGTATATTAACTATTGATAAAGAACTTAAGTGTTTTGTATTTCTTTTTTATCAATTCATTAATTGTACGGTACAGCATGCTACGACTCCTGCTGTTTCGGTGCGAAGTCGGCTGTCGCCAAGAGAAATGGGGTGGTAATTAGTTTTGAGTGCTAATTCTACCTCCTCGCGACTAAAATCACCTTCAGGCCCAATCAGAATAATGACTGAACTGGTAGGTTTGACAGCTGCTTTTAGTAGTTTTTTCTCATCATTATAACAATGTGCTATAAATTGCTGATCGGCATGGTAGGTATTTACAAATTCTATAAATGTGCAGTCTGGGTTCAGTACAGGAAACTTGGCTTTGAGCGATTGCTTGGCCGCCGAAACGATAATCTTTTCGAGACGTTCGGCTTTAACGACTTTACGTTCAGAGTTGCGACATATGATAGGGGTAATTTGATCGATACCTATTTCGGTAGCTTTTTCAATAAACCATTCGAGTCGCTCAATATTTTTGGTTGGTGCTATCGCAATGTGTAAATTATAATTGCGTTTGCTAGTATCAACAAGTGTTTCCGTAATTTCAAATCCACAATGTTTATGGTGAGGAGTTGTAATTACTGCATTGTAAAATCCACCTACTCCATCCACCAGCTGAATACGATCGCCTGTTTTAAGGCGAAGTACTTTGATAGCATGTGTCGACTCTTCTTCAGGAAGAATACACTCAGTGGAGATGTTGGGTACGTGGAATAAAGCCATTTTTTTAGTTTTTAGTTTGCAGTATCTAGTTTGCTATTTTTTTTTACTAATGCAAACTGTATACTGCAAACTTGATACTACTTAATATATTTCGCCTTTGGCTGCTAAAAGGGTGTTTTTCAATAGCGATACGATAGTCATTGGTCCAACACCGCCTGGCACAGGAGTGATGTAAGCACACTTAGGAGCTACTTCATCAAATTTCACATCGCCACTTAAGCGGAAGCCACTTTTTGTTTCGGTCGATACTACGCGTGTTGTTCCAACATCAATAATGGTAGCGCCAGGCTTAACCATATCGGCTGTTAAAAACTCAGGTTGACCGAGTGCAGCGATGATAATGTCAGCTTCTAAGCAAATTTCCTTGAGGTTGCCAGTACGGCTGTGACAAACAGTTACGGTTGCATCGCCAGGGTATCCTTTTTGCATCATCAACGAAGCTACTGGCTTACCTACAATATTGCTACGACCAATTACAACACATTTTTTTCCTGCAGTTGGTATCTCGTAACGTTTAAGTAGCTCGATAATACCGCTTGGGGTCGCCGACACATAGCATGGTAATCCAATTGACATACGGCCCACATTCACTGGATGAAAACCATCTACATCTTTGCGGTAGTCGATGGCTTCGATTACTTTTTGTTCAGAGATGTGTTTGGGTAGTGGAAGTTGAACAATGAAACCGTCAAGCTCCGAATTTTTATTTAATTCTTCAATTTTTGCAAGCAATTCGGCTTCAGTTACATCGTCCTCAAAAGTTATTTTGGTGGATGTAAAACCTACTTGTTCGCACGATTTTACTTTGTGTGCTACATAGGTTTCACTACCTCCGTCGTGTCCTACAATTATTACTGCTAAGTGTGGTGCGCGTTTTCCGTTCGCTACCATATCTTTAACTTCGGCCGCTATTTCAGCCTTTACTTGTTCCGAAATGGCTTTGCCATCGATGATTTGATACATGATATTGATGTGATGATGTAGTGGTTTGATGAATTGAAAATGTGATGATATAAATAAATATCACCACATTTTCTAATAATCAAATTATTTTCGTTTACCCATTTTAAGTTTGCCATTTTGCATAGTTGCCATACGCATCATTTTGCTTGTTTGCTCAAATTGTTTTAGTAAACGGTTTACTTCAACAATGCTGGTGCCGCTACCACGCGCAATACGGTTTTTACGGCTACCATTAAGCAATCCTGGATTTTCTCGTTCTTTAGGGGTCATCGAATGAATAATTGCTTCAATTCCTTTAAATGCATTGTCGTCAATTTCTACATCTTTAAGTGCTTTGCCCATTCCTGGAATCATGGCGGCTAAGTCTTTTATATTACCCATTTTTTTGATTTGGGCAATCTGTGATAAGAAGTCGTTGAAATCGAATTGGTTTTTAGCAATTTTCTTGGTTAAGCGGCGAGCCTCTTCTTCGTCGTATTGTTCTTGAGCACGTTCTACAAGCGATACAATATCACCCATACCCAAAATACGATCGGCCATACGTTCAGGATAGAATACATCCAACGCATCCATTTTTTCGCCTGTACCTACAAACTTAATCGGTTTGTTTACCACCGAGCGAATAGATAAGGCAGCACCACCGCGTGTATCACCATCCAATTTGGTAAGTATCACACCATCGAAATCAAGGCGATCATTAAACTCTTTGGCTGTATTTACGGCATCCTGACCCGTCATCGAATCCACAACAAATAGGATTTCTTGGGGTTGGAGTGCTTTTTTGATTGCCGTAATCTCGGTCATCATCATTTCGTCAACAGCTAAACGACCTGCAGTATCTACAATCACCACATCATGGTTGTGCAACTTAGCGTATTTAATTGCAGCCTCAGCAATTGCTACAGGGTTTTTGCTTTCGAGGTCGGAGTATACCGACACTTCGAGTTGGGCTCCTAGTACCTTTAATTGTTCAATCGCAGCAGGACGATATACATCACAAGCTACCAATAATGGATTTTTACCACGCTTGTTTTTTAATAAGTTGGCCAGTTTACCAGAAAAAGTTGTTTTACCCGATCCTTGTAAACCCGACATTAAAATGATGGTTGGATTCCCTTTCATATTAATGTCTACACTTTGTCCACCCATTAACATGGCTAGCTCATCGTGTACAATTTTTACCAACAGCTGACTCGGTTTAAGCGATGTTAATACATCTTGTCCTAAAGCTTTTTCTTTAACCGTATCGGTAAAATTTTTGGCGATTTTATAGTTCACGTCGGCATCCAAAAGGGCTTTCCGAACGTCTTTAAGCGTTTCAGCTACATTGATTTCGGTGATTTTACCTTCGCCCTTTAAAATTTTAAACGACCTTTCGAGTCTTTCACTTAACGATTCAAACATATTTTGTTCTTGATTAGTAGTTTTTTGTAAAGTTGCAAAGGTAAAAAAAATGCAGCAAACATCAAAGTAAATTAGTTTGATCGGAGGCTATTAAATGTTCGTTCTGAATCATTTTTCTATAATTTAAGATTTGCTTTGGCAGTAATGGTGGTGAAAATTGTACATTTAACATCAATAAACATCAGGTTGTCATTTTTTTTTTTATTTTTTGTTGTTCTGTTTTTGGGTTTGGAATTTCTTGTTACATTAATCAGTTGGTGACAATACAACAGCTTCGGGTAAAGCGTTAAATCGTAGAGTTGAAGTGTTTATGTGTGCAAGCTAGAAAATGATAAATGAAGCATCATCACAAGCGAAATAATTGATTATTCAATATGACGAAAGTTTTTCGCTCTTATTAATGGATTAATTGTATAAATTTTATATAAGCTAAAAACCCACTGCAAACACTTAGTTTACAGTGGGTTTTTTTATCTGGAGTTTTGTAAATCCTAATTCGCAGGATTTATTTTACTTCTTCAAAATCAACGTCAGTTACATCGCCTTGTTTGTTAGCTTCGCTTTGACCACCTTGTTGTCCTCCAAAGTCTTGTGGGCCTGCTTGTTGACCTCCTTGGGCGTTTTGAGCATTGTACATTTCTTGGCTTGCTGCTTGAAATACTGTATTTAGTTCAGTTGTAGCTGCGTCAATACCAGCGATGTCTTGGGCTTTGTGGGCTTCTTTTAATTTGGCAAGTGCTGCTTCGATTGGACCTTTTTTGTCGGCTGGCAATTTGTCACCAAACTCGCTTAATTGTTTTTCTGTTTGAAAAATCAACGAATCGGCATGGTTCATTTTGTCGATACGCTCTTTTTCTTTAGCATCCGCTTCAGCATTTGCAGCAGCCTCATCTTTCATTCGTTTAATTTCGGCATCGCTCAAGCCCGATGATGCTTCAATACGTATGCTTTGCTCTTTTCCAGTGGCTTTGTCTTTGGCTGATACATGTAGAATACCGTTTGCATCAATATCAAA